>ODAI011507097.1_pt1 | contig 47896 bp, 77 predicted proteins | sample 1539321 | NCBI WGS metagenome assembly ODAI01 (sample SAMN02144231, study PRJEB22623) | gut metagenome | biome: sheep rumen | host: Ovis aries | place: New Zealand
AGTAGCTCAGATGGTTAGAGCGCAGCTCTGATAAAGCTGAGGTCATGAGTTCAATTCTCATCTTTTCTATCTTCGGGGCGTGGCGTAGTTTGGTAGCGCGCTTGATTTGGGATCAAGAGGTCGCAGGTTCAAATCCTGTCGCCCCGACTGTGGATATAGCATAATTGGTAATGCAGCGGATTGTGGATCCGCCGAGTGAGGGTTCAATCCCCTCTATCCACCTCCTAATTAGGGACGATAGCTCAGTTGGTAGAGCAGAGGACTGAAAATCCTCGTGTCGATGGTTCAATTCCATCTCGTCCCATAAGCAAGTTTTTTATAGAAAGGAGAATCAAAATGAGCCGTTCTTATAAGAAAACTGCCTATTGTGGAGACCACAAAGGAAAAGAGAAAAAAAGAATTGCTAATTCAAAAGTTAGGTCAACTCTGAAAAAATTAGACCATAATTTTTCTTCACATGGTGCATATAAAAAAATGTATGGACAATGGGAGATTTGTGATTGGTATTTCTTAGAACCTTGGAAAGAATATTGGGAGCGTGAGAAAAAAGCATACAAAAGATTTCCTGAGATTTATAAAAAACCTTTAAGTAAAAAAGAAGCTTATAGAGCTTGGTATAAAGAATATAAAATGAAATAAAATATATATAAAGGCATATACAGCAAATTCTCTTTTAAGAGATGTGTTGGTTCGAATCCAACATTTGCCGCATGGGCAGATTGGCGCAATGGTTGACGCGAGTGACTTCTAATCACTTTTTCTTATTAATATGCCTTGTTATAATGGGGTGTCGCCAAGTGGTAAGGCACAGCACTTTGACTGCTGCACTTCGTTGGTTCGATCCCAACCACCCCAGCTAAAATTGAATGTAGTATAATGTGAATATAGGCGGCGTAAAAGAGTGCATGGACAAACCAATTTCCAAAATCGTCGTTAGGAAGAGGCACGGTAACTGCTCCTATGGCTGAAGGTACCTACTACATCTATTGCAATAAGGTCTTCCCAACCTGTACACAATGGTGAAATGATATATCCGTGTGCCGTGCTAAAACGTATTAGATATTGTAATGGCGTTATGGTTCTACCAATACGTTAAATTGGGGGAAATGCAAATGGAACTATTTATTATTAGTTGATTCGTCTAATTTAATAAAATCAATCTTTTTTAAGTAATAGTGCATTATTACTAATGAACGAATCGTGTATAAAAAAGATTAGATTTTAGAACGATTATATGTTGATTGTTTATTAGAAGATGAGGTGCGGAAGCGGGGGCAACGCAGTACCCATAAATGAATGTCTCGGCGTTGAGTAATCGACTATTAAACAATAAATGTAGAAATCGTTTCGCGGGTATCGTATATCGGTTAATATATTAGCCTTCCAAGCTAAGGAGGTGGGTTCGATTCCCACTACCCGCTTAACTTATAAGAGTAAGCAAACCTTTAATTAAAAGGAAAAACTTATGTCAAGTCAAGCTCAAAAACGTAAAGCAAAGCATAATCTTGTTTCTAATGGCTGTGATAAAAAAACAGATAAATGTAAACGCTTTTACTGGTACAGTAAAAAAGCTCGATATGAAAATGGTAAAAGGTACATTGATAAAAGTTTAAATGAATTAATAAAAAATGATTAATCAAAGATGTGCGGTGGTGGAATAAGTAGACACAGACTATATGAAAAGCGAGGTAGCATCTGACTCACACAAATTCTCGCGGAGTCATGTGAGGTGTAAATCCTCACCCGCACATTTTTTTATACTTGTAGCTCAGACGGAATAGAGCAGTAGACTTCTAATCTACCGGTCGAGGGTTCGAGTCCCCCCAAGTATATAATAGACATATACAGCAAAATTCTTCAAGAATAAGAAATAGACTTTTAATCTATAATTCTAACTCAAAAGTATGTCTAGTTTTAATTGAGCCAATAGCCAAAGGGTTAAGGCAGAGGGCCGCAACCCCTCGATTATAAGTTCAAATCTTATTTGGCTCTTATTGATTTTTAATAAAATTTTTAGTATAATATATACATAAGGTTATGAAAATAACCTCAAACAAAGTTTGAAAAGAGATAAAAGGAGAAAAATTATGAATACTTTTCTTAATCAGATGGTAAGAGATAATAACATTGCTCACACAGAGAATGGTGGCGTAACTCGCAAGACAACAGAATCTAAGGTACTTGATATGTTTGCGGTTGGAGGTGCTTACAGAAACCGTTCTGATGCAGATGTTATTCTTCTATTTAAGAACGCATTTGAGGAAAACCGTGAACTTGCTATGAAGTGTCTTTTCTATCTTCGTGACGTTCGTGGTGGACAGGGTGAAAGACGTTTCTTCAGAACAGCTTTCCGCTGGCTATGCGATAAGCATCCGGAAGTAGCAAGGAGAAATCTTAATAATGTAAGTGAGTATGGTCGATGGGATGACCTTATTTATGTAGCTGAAGGTACTAAGTGCCAGACTGCCGCATTTAATATCATCAAGCATCAGCTTGCTCTTGATGTTCAGTGCAAGACTCCGTCTCTGCTTGCTAAGTGGCTACCTTCTCAGAATGCTTCTAATAAGGATACTAAGCGTCTTGGTCATGTGCTTGCAAATTATCTTCATATGACAAACAAGGAATATCGTAAGACTCTTTCAGTACTGCGTGAGCGCATCAACGTTCTTGAACGCCTGATGAGTGCAAACCGTTGGGATGAAATCGAGTTTGATAAGATTCCTTCAAGAGCTGGTATTATTTATCGTAATGCTTTTGCTCGCCGTGATATTCTTGCCAAGAGATATGAAGCATTTGCTAAGAGTTCAGAAACTAAGGTAAATGCAGAAGCTCTTTATCCGCATGATATTGCACATAGAGCTTTCGATTATGGAATGAAGCGGGCTGACATTAATGCTCCTGAGCGTCTTATGCTTCAGAAGTATTGGGATAACCTTAAGGACTTCTATAATGGAAGAGAAGAGAACGGCATTGCGGTAGTTGATGTTTCTGGTTCTATGGCAGGTATTCCTATGGAAGCCGCAGTTTCTATGGGTGCTTATATCGCAGATAAGGCTCACGGACCATTTGCTAATCACTTCATTACTTTCTCAGCTAATCCTGAGCTAGTGAGATTTGAAGGCGTTGACATTGTCGATAAGTTCAATAGATGTGTAAAAGCAAATTGGGGTATGAACACCAACGTTGCGGCAGTATTTGATATGCTTCTAAACACAGCTAAGAAAAAGCATGTAAAGGTTGAAGATATGCCTACTCGAATCTATATCTTCTCAGATATGGAATTTGATAAGTGCATGACTCTTGATTCTAATTATCATGATGAGTGGGGTTGGGGTTGGCATTCATGTAAGCATCCTTCTTCAACTCAGGAAGTAAATTCTGACCTTGAGAAAATCAAGAGAAAGTGGAATGCTGCTGGTTATCAGATGCCTTCTGTAATCTTTTGGAATCTTAACGCTAGAAATAATCGTATTCCTGCTATTGGCGATGGCTTCAGTTATGTGAGTGGATTCTCTCCTTCTATGATTGATTCTATTCTTAGCGGTAAGGACGGTTATGACCTCATGCTTGATAAGCTCATGTCTAAGCGTTATGCGGCAGTTGTTGCATAACTTCTATATATAAGGCACGCAGAAATGCGTGCCTTTCTTTTTTTTTATATAAAGAAAAAATCTTAGAACCTGGTTAAATGGTTTCTTAGACGGCTCGGCGCGCAGACACCCGTATCTCAGAAATGAAAAGCTGATTTGGATTTTTTATTTTGCATTTCTTGGGCAAGAATAAATAAATTAATTTTTCTAATTTTAATATATAATTAGTGAAAAAATAATTTTTAGCAGGAGGAGCATTATAAAAAACTATGGTAACATTATTAGAACATTATTCTTTATCTGAGATTTTTATGTTTACCGTCTTTTTGGCTTTAGCTGTAAAAAGTTTAGTAACTTTTTTTGATTGGGCTTACTCTTATCTTCAAAAATTCTTTAATAAAGAATATAAAAGGACTGATGAGAGAAAAGATTTAGAAAAAAGATTACAACATGGCAGCTGGGTTATGACAACTTTACAAACAAATCAAGATATGACTGATCAATATTTAAAAGAGCTATCTGCAAAGATAGATATGCTAGTAGATTCAGATAAAGATGCTATAAAATCTTATATAACAAGTAAACATCATCATTTTTGTTATTAGGTTGGATGGATTGATGATTTTAGTTTAGAATGTTTAGAAAAACGTTATTTGCATTATGCAAAAGAAGGAGGAAACTCTTTTATTGAAGGTTTTATGAATGATTTAAGAAGTCTACCTAAACATCCAATAAATAATGATGATAAATAAATAAAAAGAGATAAAAGGAGTGTATAAAAATGGCTTTATTATATCCGCCTATTTTATTTGATTCTGCTCCAGCATTTGTTGGTAATTCATTTTCAATTTTTTTTGGATTATCTCCTTTTAATTCTATAGATGATATAAATGTAAATGCAATACAAGTGACTATTATAAAACAAAGCACTAATACGCTTGTTTTAAATACTACATCAGGAATAAAAATGACAAGCTTAAAAATAAATGATTCTGGTTAGTATTATATTACAATCAATGAAGAAGACTTACGAACTTCCTTTGAACAAAATTAGTTTTATAAAGTTCAAATGCGTTTTACATCTAAAGAATTGTCTTATCAAAGTGGACAAGATGTTGGAACTTCTTGGTTTTATGAAAATAGACCATATTTTTCGTAGTGGTCAAAAGTTTGTTTAGTAAAAAATATTTCTAAACCAACTCTTTATATAAATGGCTTTAATGAAGAAGCATAGAAAACAACTTTTAATTCATCTATGCTTTCAATTAGTGGATATTTAAATTTTGAAAAGCAAGATGATAGAGAATACTTAAGAAATTATAAAATAAAAATTTATCAAGCAGATAATTCTACTAATCCTGTTTTAAATACGGATGAAATATATACTGATATTAATAATCCAAATAGTTTCTATTATGAAATAGAAGAAGAATTATTAAATAGTGTCGACTATACAATGTAGTTTACATATACAACTAATAATGGTTACACTGAAACTAAAACATATAATTTTATAATTATTGAATATGGTTTTGATGCTATAGATGCTACATTAACTGCTTTTCCTGATGAAGAAAATGGTAGAATTATAATAAAAGTAACACCTACTACTGATGAAGACTTTATAGGAAATTTTACTATTAGAAGAACATCTTCAAAATCTGATTTTCATAAGTGGGAAGATATAAAGAATTATACTTTTTTAGAAAGCCGCCCTTTAGATTTATCTCTTTATGATAATACAATTGAAAGCGGCATTTGGTATAAATATGGAATTCAAAAAAGGAATGTTTTTGGAGATCGCGGAGTTATAGTTCAACTTTAGGAACCAGTAATATGTATTTTTTAGCATATGTTTTTATCAACAAAAGATAAGCAATTAAAAATACAATTTAATCCTAGTTTAAATGAATTTAAATATAATGTAAATGAAGTTCAACAAAATACTATAGGTTCTAAATATCCTTATATTAAAAGAAATGGAGCAAATTACTTTAGAAGCTTCCCTATTGGCGGTTTAATATCTTCTTTATCAGATATGACAGATTGGTATGATCCACATTTTATAAATGGAGAGTTTGATTTAACTCAAAATGAATTAAAATTATTTACATCTAAAGAAGAAATATATTCAGATTCTTTAAATCTTTATTAGAATTATAATCAAAATAATCGAATAAATGAATATAATGATTTTATTTATTAGCGAGCTTTCAGAGAAAAAGTTTATGACTTTTTATATGAACATAATGTAAAATTATTTAGATCTACTACAGAAGGAAATATTTTAATAAAATTAATGAATATAGATTTTCAACCTATTGAAACATTAGGTAGGAGACTTTATTCATTCACCGCAACCGCAATAGAAGTAGATGAAGCTAATATTAAAAATTATGATAAATATAATATTCAAAAAGTTGGAGAATATCAATCTCAAGTAGTTCATAGAGAAGAAGTTTTTGGACAAATTTCTAAAACATTTAAAGGTGGCACTAATATCTTAAAATAGATTGATAACAAATATAAAAGTAATGCTTTATAGGGATTTTAGAATACCGTTTCTTCTTTAAAATGGTTAAAAATAGAAATTGAATCTGACCCTTATATTATTATTGAATAGAATGGTAAGCTAAGAAAGGCGGAAGCAGAAGAAACAGAAGATACAACCGAAGCTATTTATGGATATATTATGCATATTAACGATGATGAAAAAGATATAATTATATATCCTCGAATAGAAAGAAGAGTATCTTTTTCTCTTGCTGACTCTTTACCAGAAGATAAGAATGAAGTTAATGAAAGTCATTTCATTAAAAATATTGACACAATTTATTTAGGTAAATTTGAATTAAAAGATGGAATGTCAATAACTTCTCTCAATTTTAAATACGATACAACAGCTACTATTACATACGTAGCTAATTTAGAAGAGACTGAAAGTAAAGAAAATACTATAAAAAATTATTATTATTATAAGAAAATAGGTCAATTATATGGAACTCTTCCATAGAATAAGAACTTAATTAAAAAGATTTATGATAAATATATTTAGAGATATGATGATTATTATCAATAGTTACTTGAAGTAAAAAATATAGAAATAGAAGCGCCGCAAGGAACAATTTGTTATATAAAAGATTCTAAAGACTCTGATGTAAATAGACATGTTATTGAAAATGGATTCTTAAGATTAAAAGATGATGATGCCTCTATTACAGGATTATATTTTTATGGGATTCAATTAACAAGAAGTTCTGATGGACAATATTTAAAAAATAATTAGTATTATATAGATCCTAATGAAAGTGAATATAGAAATTTCTTTGAAATAAAAGAACCTAAATTTAATCATGTTTATACAATGAATTTTGATGGTTATTATATTTAGGGATATGAAGGTGAAATAAATATTTTAGATATAAAACCAGAATCTATTGAACATCTTACAGGTTATTATCGTTTATTATTAGAACTTTTAGAAGACTATCAACAACAATTTATTTATTATAATAACAAATGGTATCCATTTAATAATGGTGTAGTATTATGTCCAATTGAAGGCATTGTAAATTATTGTTGTGACGTAGTAAAAGGAGAATATAGATAATGGTATATAATTTTCCATATTTAAAAGATAATGACTTTTTAAAAGAATTTAATGAAGTTCATTTAAAGGAACAATATGTAAAAATAATTGTTTTAACCTTTGATGAAAAACCTATCCAATAGATTCAGGGATTAGTTACTGGCGGGAATATTTCTTTAGATGGCTCCTCTGGAATGAGAAGAACTTGTAATTTAAATATGATTGTCAATTAGAGCAATATGAGTCTAACAAATACTCAAAATTTATTAAGTATTAATAAAAAAATAGAAGTTTTAATTGGCTTTGTAAATAATACTGAAAAATATTTAGATTATCCAATGATTTGGTTTCCTCAAGGTGTTTATGTTATTATTTCTCCAAACATTACTAATGGATTAAATGGAATGAATATTTCTTTAACATTACATGATAAAATGGCTCTATTAAATGGCTAGTGCGGCGGTACACTTCCTGCTTCAGTTATCTTTAGTTAGGTTGAAGATATAGATGAAAATGGAAAAGTAGTTATTAATAAACCAACTATATTTCAAATTATTTTGGAATTAGTAAATCATTTTGGTGGATAGCAACTAGGAAAAATTATTATAAATGATGTAGATACCCGCATCAAGGCAGTTATGAAATGGACAGGATCAACGCCGCTATATATTCAATCTACAGTAAATGATAATACGGGTCAAAAGATATATACCGTCAGCACAACAGAATTAGATAAATCAAAAGTTTATACTTATGGACAAGATGTTGGTTTTACTTTAACAGATTTTACTTATCCAGGAGATTTAATAGGTAACGCGGGAGACACTGTAGTTACAATTTTAGATCAAATAAAAAATACGTTGGGTAATTATGAATATTTTTATGATATAAATGGAAACTTTGTATTTCAAGAAATTAAAAATTATTTAAACAATACTTATTCTACAAGATTGTTAAATGAGCTAACTTTAAATGATTATTTAGTTGATTATACAACTGGAAAATCAGTTTATACTTTTGAAAATTCGAATATTGTTCAGTCATATTCTAATACCCCTCAATATCAATAGATAAAAAATGATTTTATGGTTTGGGGAAAACGAAAAACGGTAAATGATTTAGAAATTCCTATTCGTTATCACCTTGCTATTGATACAAAACCTTCTTTTGGGAATGAATATACTATATTTTATTATACTGATCCAGAAGATGGAATATTAAAAGCTAAAAAACCTTTAATATTTGATTCTAAATAGGATTTTCCAGAAATAGGAGAGGCTAATCAATATTATTCATTCCCTGGAGGTGCAATTTTTAGTTGGGACCCAGATTCAGAAGAATATATACAGACTTCTTATGAAAAAACCAATACTATAACAGAAGACTATAGAACTGAATTATATTTTTCAGGAATTGAAAGTGAACCATTTGGACTCGCAAGCAACTATTATTTTACTGAATTAAAAAATTAGTGGCCGAAAATATATGACTTACAAGAGCATAAATTTAAAGAAGAAGTAATTAATTCTCCTGATAATATTGATTTCTTTTTAGATATATTAGATGGAGATATATCAATAGCAAAATATGGTGTTCAAAATATTGGAAGAAGAACAACTACAATAGTTGATGATTCTATTAATTGTATTTTTGAACCTGAAGTTGAAGATGTTGTTTTCATTGAAAATGAAAATGATAAAGCTAATATGAAAAAACTAAAACAAGAGTGTGATTAGCGTAAACAAAATTACGTTCAAGTTGATTCTGGTATTTATAATATGTTAGTTAATGGCGGCGTTTTAAGATCCGCATATGAAGAAATTAGACGAGAATTATACCGATATACTCAATATAATGAGCAAATTTCTTTAACAGCACTTCCTATTTATAATCTAGAACCTAATACGCGAATCACAGTAAGGGATGTTTAGAGTGATATATATGGAGACTATATGATAAAAAGTTTATCAATTCCTTTAGACATAAATGGAACCATGAATATATCTGCAACTAGAACATTAGAAAGGATTTAAAGGAGATTTAATAAATGGCATATAATATAGGTCAATTTCGAAGAACTTCTAATATAAATGACTATTATGAAGATATTTCGAATGATTTTGAAATACAATATTATCAAGAAAGATTGAGTGAATTAACTTCAACTGTTTTTTTTGAAAATGCCTATTATGATTTTTCAAATACAGGAAATAAAATGAATAAATAGAATTATTATTATTTAAATTTTTCTGTAAAGAAAATGAATAGTATTCAAAATTTTTATTTAAAATTAAAAAATCTTACTCAATCTGATGATGATTTTTCTGACAATAATGAACAAATTATTGCAGAATTTACTGTTCCACAATCAACAATTGAAGATGATTGGACGAACTTTGAAATAGTTATTGCTCCAAATAAAACTTATGGGCAATTATATTGGGATTTGAGACGAACAATCTCAAATGATTATTTATCTACCTCAGATATGTAGGTAGAAGGCGCAATTGGAAGAAAGATGACAATTGTAATAAATCAATTTGCAATTATAAAAAATATTGTTAAAGATATAAATAAAATTGTTAAAATTGGTGTACAAGGTCCACCTTCTCTTTTAATGTGCATTAATGGCGAACAAATAAGAATAGGAAAAACAGGTATTTTTGAAATTAATGAAGATAACATTTCTATTTCTTTTGTTGGCTTTGTTCCAAAAGTAAAGAATGGTATTTTAGAATATTTTATAATGGATTATGAATATAGTTAAAGGAGGAAATAAATAATGTATTCTTTTTATGGCGGAAGACCTGGTAATTCCTTTACTATTGTAACTTCTTTTTCTACAGTACAAGAGATGATTACAGCCTTCCAAGGCGGTCCAGCATATACTAATGTTCATTATGATGAATATGTTATAATTAACACTGAAGACAAAAATAACCCAACTAATGGACAAATTTATAGACGCGGTTATGATTATAATAACGATATGGGTGGAGCTGAGTTAATTGGTACTATTGTTGGTCCTGCAGGAAAAGCTCCCCTGTTGACCATGGATGATTATAAAACTATTGATGAGATGCAAGGGACAGAAGGTCTTGTAGATGATGAAAATGGTCATTATATAAGCATGAAGTCAAAAGGCTAGTTAACAATGGCTAATGATGGATTAATTCCTGGAAAAGATGAAGAAGAAAATTTCCATGATACAATTAAGTGGGTAAGTTATTCATTTAGAGATCCAGAAGGAAGAGATACTATTGCTCATGTTGGTTTTAAAATTCCTTATCCTGTTATTGATTTTGAAACATCAAATATTGATTTTTGGGATTCTATAGAAACTATCAGAATAGATGACAAAACTCATCCATTTTATGAAAAATGGAAAATAAATATGCCAAGAGGACAAAAAGGAGATAGTTTTTAGAATTTTAGAATTATTACTCCATCAGGCGGGGACGTTGAAAATTACAAAACTACTGAAGAAATGGCGGAAGATATTCGAAACGACGCTGAGATTTTAGTTTATGATTATTACGTTTATAATGATAGCCAAGGTAATCCTATAAAAACACCACAAAAGAAAACCTTCTATATAGGCGATTATAATGTGATAAAATCTATTGATGTTAGTTAGAATGGAACGCTAACTGTTGTATATACTCACAACGTTGATCAACATTTTGATAATATGATTAAATGGATTGAAAATGTAACCTTAGCAAATGATGGAGTTTTATCACTTAAGTATAACAATCAAGAGGAAGTAACTAATCTTAATCAAATTAAATGGATTACAGGATTATATTTAGAAACAGATGGAACATTATATGCTAGATATAATTATGGAGAGGATGAAGCAATAACGGCTCCGCCTACTCAAAGTGAAGATGGCTCGTCAGAAGAAATCTCTGGAGATGCTATAAGTTTAAAATGGATAACTGATGTGCAACTTTCTTCTAATGGCATTATTACTGTTCATTATAATAATGGAGATGCTGAAGTTATTAATAATGATGACCCTTTAAAATTTATTAATAATATAGAATTATCAAATAATGGTATCTTAACAGTTGAATATAATACTTTAAAAAATTCTGAACAACCTGAAGAAGGGAATGTTACAGAAGAGATAAATGCGGATAAACCCATTAAATGGATTTCTGGAGTAGATATAACTGATTAGAATGCTACTGAATAGAGCAATAGAGGGAAATTAATAGTTAATTATAATAACGGTGATCCAGATATACTTGATATGCGTTATCCAACAAATATTGAGATAGATGAAACTTTAGATGAAGAACATCCAGAAAATCAATATAAGATTAAAACAACTTATTCTAATGGAGATATTAACTACTCTGCATCACCAATTAATTATATAAAGAAAATGCTTGTAAGTTCTAATGGACACCTTTTAGCACAATACACTGATTATAATTAGAATACTGGTGCAAGTACAACTATTAATAATGTTACGTAGGATTGGGCGGATTTAGGAATTGTAAGTCCTGAAGCTTTTGGCTTTAATAATTCGACCACAACAGTAACAAATAAGTATCTTACAGGACTATTAGTACCTTCTGAAATAAAGAATAATTATGAAGATTTAACTTTTAGTATTAATATTTCACAATTTTTACCAAAAAATCTTCTTTCAATTTCAATTACAGGATGCAATATTACAGTATATTATTCAGATAATACATCAGAAACAATTTTAATAGATGCAGACCATTTTTATATAACTTCTGATAAAAATATTATTATAAGTTCTAATTTATTTGGAATTGATTTTATTTTTACTAATTTTTCTAACAAGAGCTTATCTGAAAAAACATTAGTTAATATTTTAATAAATTCTTTAGATTTAGCTTTTGATTTTGATAATTCATCTGAAGAAACTCAATCTGAAACTTATGATATAAGAGAATTAACAGGACGAGTAAATAGACTTGAAACTAACACAGGACAACTTATAAATACAACAGTTCCCGCAATTTCACAAGATGTTTCAGCAATAAATCAGATAATACCAAAATCTTCTATTTCTAGTTACAATGCAGCAAATAGAACTATTATTTCTGATTTAGATAATATTAACGCTACAATTGGAAATACTTCTGAGATAAGTACAGTTAATACTGGCGGTGATACTATTGTAGACTCTTTAAAATCATTAAATGCTTTACCCACAAATAATGGTTTATTAGAAGCTTATATTTATGACCATACTAAAAAAACAACAAAAACAAAATTAAATGGAAATGTACATAGTAGTGATTTTAATGGAGCTGTTTTATATGCTAATGGAACAAATGGAGCTGGTTTTGAAGTAGTCTTGATTGATGATAATATTATTACTAAACAACCACATGGATATATATTACAATTTACATATTACAATAAAAAACCTCAAACTGGAAGAAATGCTCATTTCCAATATTATTTTATTCCTAAACATATTGGAATGAGTACAACTCGACCTTCTGTAGAAATTCCTCTTATGAATATAACATCAGCAACAGCAAATAGTCCAAAAGTAGAACTAGCAGCTCAAAGAATTTTTATAAAAACACATAATGCAGCAAATACCTATCCTTCAGGCATTGCGGGTAAAGTGGCAACTTTTATTCAAGGAGATAATTGGTCTGATATAAATAACGATCCAATTAGAAAAAAAGGATTAAATTTTGCATTAACAGGAGTTTATGGAGTATAATATTATGGCGGCAACAAATGGATTTTTTGGACAATTACAAGGCCCATTTACTGCAAATACTGATTTATTTCCACAAATTCAAGAAGAGTGTTCAAATCCAATAAATTATATAACAAAATTGGGAATCCAATATGTTGGAAACTTTGATTTAGATTTAGAAGGAAATAGAGAAAATCAACAAATATTTGTAGAAATAAATGGGCTTGATTTTCAATTAGGAAAAACTAGAATGTTAGAATTTTAGGATGTATAGATTTATTCAATTAAATTTAAACAAAATATGAATGAAAACTGTTATATTGATTATCAATATAAATAAAAAAAATGGCGATAGATTTTTGTCTATCGCCATTTTTTATTTTTAAGAAATAACCATTGTATTAGTTTGTTCGTTTATAGATATAGTAGCTTTTGTGTTTAACATTTGTAAGTCTGCTTTATTATCTAAAGCTTGTTTAATAACTTTACTTTGAACTGGATTCTAACTATTCTCAAGAAATTCTGAATCAATTGTAATATCCACGCCCTCGTCAGCTGAAGCGTTTTCAAGAGCATCTATACGACTCTAATGATCATTTAGCATATTTCTCTCTGCTACAGAAAATTCTGAAATAACTACTTCTCCCTTTTTTCCGTTGACAGATGTTACAGGAGCCTAAGTTAAAAAATTTAAATCATTAGTAAACTCACTTAAATTTGCTCCAATATCAGCTTTATTATCTAATGCTTCTTTGATAACTCTATTTTGAACTGGATTAGAACTATTAGCCAAAATTGCATTATCAATTGTAATAGAGCCTCCAGTTGGACGTAATTCAAGATCATGTATACGTTTTTCATGTGTAGTAATCGCATCACTATTTCCATTTAATACCTAATTAATATGATTAAGCTAATTATCTACTCCATTAAAAGCAGCTTTTATTGCTCTATTCTAAACTGGATTCTAACTATCGTCAAGTAATTCAGAATCAATTGTTATCGGTTGATCATCATCGTCACCCCCAGATGCATTTTCAAGTTCGGCTATACGACTTTCCAAACCATCAATTCTATTAAGACCACTAAGATCAATGTTTACTTTTCCAGTATAACCATTTACAGAAGTGACAGGAGCGGTGGTTGAAGTTAAAAATCCAGCATCATTTGTTAATTGACTCGTTTTTGTTGGAATAGCCGTTTTATCAGCTTTGTTATCTAATGCTTGTTTTACTATCTTATTTTGGACAGCATTAGTACTGCTAGATGATAATTCAGAATCTGGAACCATTATTAAAGAAGATATATTATCTATTTGCTATTGTATATCTCCTTTATTATCAATATCAACATTTCCTAAAACCTATTTTAAATCATGAGAACTATCCCAGTTTACATTCTATGCTGAAACGCCTATAGGAATTTCATCAGAATACATATTATTTGGTTGTTTTATTCTTATAGCCGTTATCTTTTCCAATTTATTATCTCCTTTCTTAAATTAAGAAAGATTTTCAAGTTTTGAAAAAATTTTATTAGTTATATATATAATTTCATTTCCATAGGTAGAAATTAAATCCGCAACTAATTCTTCTTGCTCAATAGTAAGATCAACATTATAAGAAAACATCGCGGCGTGCGTTATTTCATGACAAAGCACCTTTTTTAATAATACACCAGTTAGCGTCTCATTAATATATATAGTCCTGGTTAAATTATCACACGCACCTATAGAAAAATCTCCAGATTTTCTTCTTAGAAGAGGAAAATCTGGAGATACAAAAGCAAGTTTCCAATATATATTATTTATTAAAAACATTAAGAGATTTTATTAGCCAACGTTGTCATTTTTTGACGTAACGTAGCCCTTTCTTCAGGAGACGCATCTTTAATCATTTCAGTAATATCTGTTGATAATTCTTGTAAATATGCTTCTAATTCTTTCATTTGAGAATTAGCATCTTTATGCATTTCCTTGCCTTCCATATACATGCGGCGACGCATAGGACTTCTTCCCTAACGCGGATCTCGAGCCATCATACCAGACATTTCAGTATAATAAGATACTCCAGTTCCATGTCCACCAACCGCAGAACTTTGTCCGTTTCCGCTTGTTGGATAATACATGTAACCATTCATCCGTTCAGTATCTCTATAATCTGGCATCATTTTATATGGAGTTGTATAGTAGTTTATATTCGTTTCACCTTGGCTTTTAGCTTCTTCGCCTTTCTCCATTGACTAAGTAATAGTACAATAATAAATAGCTTCTGCAAGGTCTTTAATCATATCAACCGCTTCACCAAGTTCATGCGCATCTACTTTAGAGATGTCTCCAAGCTGCCCTTGAACACAACTTGTTAATTGTTCTTTCATTGTTTTTAAAGCATCTGTTGCCATTTCTTATCCCCCTTATGCTATTCTCTTTACATCTAACCAAGCTTGACGTCTAACTTGAATAGACGGTGTCGGTGTTGTGGTTGGATCATCTTCAGTTCCATCTACATATGCACCAGATACAGTTACACAACAACCGCAAGGAACTGTTATAGAAGCTGTAGTATTTACATGCCAATATTCTCCTACTGCAGCGGGTGTTACAATTGCAACACTCTCTGGGATTACTACTCCATTTAATGTAATCCCAAGAGCAATCGGTGTAACAGCTCCTCCTGTGGGGATTTGTATATTTCCTTGAAGAGTTACTTCATATCTTGCAAAACGATTAGAGGTATTGCCATTTAAGTTAAGAATTCCTGGAACAAGAGGAACAACATTTCCTTTGTTACATGGAATAGAAACACTATCAAAAGGGATTGTACCATTTAATGTTACTAATGAATCAGCAGTGGTTACATAACTAGACATGAGCAGACCTCCTTATTAATTATAAAAACCAGTAGTTCCGCATCCATTTCCGCAGTTACATCCAACAGGATTTGGAACAACATATGCTGGAATTGGAGCTGGATTTAAAGCTCTAAGTAAAGCAGCTGTTTGTGCGGCATTGTCTGTAAGAATTTGACCCGTCTGAGCATTTTGAGATGCTGCTAAGTTTGCAAGATAGCTCTGCATCTCAAGCTGTTGTTTCTGTGCCTTAAGAGAATCAATTTCTTGTTGACATAATTTATTAAGAATTGCTTGTGTATTAGCTGTATTAGATGCAATAACATCACGAAGCGCATCTGTTACAGCCGTGCGGTCTGCACACGCTTCAGTAGCTACTGTATATTTAAGATCGGCTAATCCCGCTCTATTCTCACAGCAACAATTTTGCTGATTCATAGCAATAGTATTAAGCTGAGTAGATAAATTAGCCTGATTATTATTTAATGTTTGAAGAACATTTGCTTGAGCATTGCAGCGAGAGATCTCTGCTCCAGAAAAACCTGTGTTAATGGCGGCAGAAATACCATTAAGTCCATTAATAAGGGCGCTTTGATCAAAGCCACGTTGAATATCAGCGTTAACTGCATTAACAGTTCCGCCTCCTCCGCCGTAGCCATAGCCATATCCATTTCCCCAACCGCCCATTAAAATTAAAATGAACAGTAAGAAAATCCAAGCACCATCACCATTGAACCCACCAAAACCATCATTGTTATTTCCTGTTGCAGCAGCTATATCTGCTAATGAATAACCATTATTATTGTTGAACATTATCAAATCTCCTCTTACTTTCCAAAGATAATTACATTAATTGATTTCTCAAATTTGCAATCTCTTTATCAAAGTCGAGGCCCCTTTGTGCAGCAAGGTTTCGCGCCAACATCTATAATCCAGATGAGTTTCCGTTCTGCGCCATATTTATTGCATTATTTATGATTGGATTGTTCTGACCTTGTTGTTGTAATATACTTAAAACAAGTTGTTGAGGATTCTTACCGCCTTTAATCATTTGAATTAACTGCATCGGATTCACGTTCATTTTTTATCTCCTTATCAAAAATTCATCGCTGTTTTCTATTGCGGCGGAGCTGGCCCTGTGGGGCTAGTAGTCTGCATCGTCGCCATTAATGACTGAAGTGCTTTATTAAATTCTTCTCTTGTTACATATTCAGTAGAGCTAAAAGGATTCTAATCTTCAGTGAAAACATATGTTTTAAAAGCTGCTGTTCCATCATTATTCACTTGTTTAGTATAAATTTTTCCATTTCCTAAATCAGTAAATACCCAAAGGGAACCGTCCAAATCAATTTGAAAAGCTCTAGCCTCATCTTTTGATGAAACTGGTCTACACTTTAAAAACTGATTAGATAACAAATCTTGAGAATCAATAGGTCTATTGCCCATATAATTATTATATGGGGTGTTGCTCAATAACATGTTATTGCTCCCATAAGGGAATTGTAATTGCGACTGCCCCATCATTCCGTTCATAAGTTGAGGCTGTTGCAAATAATTAGGATTATTGTAATTTGCCATTACTTTCCTCCAATGAGATCTCTTTTATTTTGAATTAATTAACAGTTACTAAATTTTCGCGAAAAAGAAAGAAAATATTTTCTTTCCACATATATATAAAAATTTCCATTATAAAATTAATCACATTTGACCAAGTTATCACTTGACAAGAATAAAAATTTTTTATATAATACAGGTAAGAAAGAGGTGTAATTTATGAAAATATTATCATTAGATTTATCAACAAAATCTTCTGGTTGGTGTGTTGGAGAAGATGGAGTTATAAAATCTCACGGATGCATTACCGCATCATCAAAAGATGTAATTCAAAGGATTATAAAGATGCGGAGTGAGTTATCTGTAATTATATAGAAAAATAAAATAGATAAAATTGTTATGTAGTAGGTGCGACCTGATTTTAATTCACATACAAGCAAAGTACTAATGTGGCTTCAGGCGGCAATTGCAATTGCCGCACATTAGATTAATCCAAAAATTTAGTTCTAGTTCATTGGACCTAGTGAATGGCGCGCCGCATTAAAATTTAAGCAAGGCCGTGGAGTAAAAAGAGATAATTTAAAATCTCAAGATATACAATATGTTAAAGATAAGTATGGTATAAGTGTGAATGATGATTAGGCAGATGCAATGTGCCTTCTTGATGCTTATTTAGAAAAATTTGATAATGAAATAAATTGGGAATAAAAATAAGGAGATTAATCCATAAGATTAATCTCCTTATTTATTTACTATTCAGTTGTCTATTTAGTTGTCTATTCTTTTTCCTAATTTTGCATTGTTATAGGAATTTTTTTTGTAGACGTTTTTATACTAGATAATCGTTTTTTATTTAATAAAATATCTTCCCATACCTAATTTAGTAAATAATATTTTAATAAAAAAGGAAGATCTTGTTCATTAAAAAAATTTATAAAATCCTATTGAAATTTAAAACATTTTTCATTAAAATCCATTATAATATTTTACTCCTTTTATTAACCAAACATTAAACCAGTAGCTGTACCAACATAAATGTCGCCGCTAACAATACCTGTTGCTGGATCAGCTTTTAATCTAAAACCATTTATACTAGTAATAACAGTACCCCATCGAACTCTATTTTTATCAAGGAAAAATTGATTAGTTGATAAATTTTTAACCTGTGCAAAATCAGCTTTTAATTGTGTAAACTCAGCATATGAAGCATATAAACTATCAAATCGACCTTTTAAAGCTCCACTTAATCCAGTCCAATTAATATTTGCATTCAATGTTATATTTGGATTCATTGAGCTTCCATACCCCTTCCCTCCAAAAACAAGATTGCCATCTCCGAGTAAAGCTCGACCATAGCCAATATTGCCTCCAAAATTTTTAGCATAAACAGTACCATCACTTTTTAAAGACCAGCCTGGACCAAGTATTTGTCCGCCTTTACCATCTAAAGTAATCTTATTTGAAGTATTAGATCCAGTATTTGAAGATTTTACCCAATAGATCTGATTCTCAGCAAGATTCCATCCGCCAATTTTTCCAGAAATAGCCTATAATTTTCCAGCATTATCAACGGAAAAGTTATTTCCTAACTGAATTTTATCAGTGCCAATTCTTACATAATTGTTCTTGTTAGAAGATTCATACTTAATATAAGATCCATTATTATCATAGCCAACTACCCAACAATCAGAATCACTATGCGCAGCACGTCTTCCAAGCCTTAGAACTCCAGTTGAATCAACTCTAAATCTTTCACCGATAGATAAACCATTAGAAGCTAAATAAAAACCAGACTTTCCACTTCCCAAGTCTTCATGCTCACCGCTATAAATTTTTTGATTTGTTGAATCTAATGTAAGATCTCCTGTCGTTAAAATCCCTTTTCCAATTTGCCAGCCAGCAATATCGCCACCGCCAGAAGCATGTAAATATCCTTCTTTAGTAACATAAAAATTGCCACTTCCAAAGAAAATTTCAGGCTCAGATAAGTTAATTAATAAACCTTCTTTATTAGTATTTTGAGTAGGAACATAATTATTTGTTCTATATTTATAGTTTATAGGCAATCCATTCATATCATAATCTTTCCAAAAATTACTACTATAAAGCAATCCGCCAACCTATTTTAACGCACTATTGCCTTGTTCTTGGTCTTCCTTTGCAATTTCTGCATTTGGATCGATTACAATCTGCCCATTACCCGCTTTACCAAAAATAGCAGACCCATTTTCACTATTTAAAAAGAAAGATCTTTCACCATCTGCATAACCAAATAATCCAATATCAGATTTACTTGTAGTACCACTAACATTTTTTACCTATCCCATTAAGACACCAGTAAATTCATTATCACTATTTTTTGTTCCTGCGCCCATTTGCGGAGACAAAATATAATTGCTTCCATTGGTATCATTCTTTATCTAAATGCTATTACCATCCCAATCATTAAGTGCGGATAATCCAAATTTATTTAATAAAAGATGAATAGGGATATGAATTGATCCAATTAAAGTTTGTCCTGTCTAAGTTTCAATTTGCCACTTCTAAGATACATTACAAACTACTGAATTAATTACAGAATAACCATCAAATTTACTTATTGGTGAGCAATAAAAATAGTTTATAGGTTTATCTTCAGCTCTATTTCTGTAATCCTCTTCAAGAGCACCAATATTTCTAAAATCATATTGAACTGGTTTTAAAACATTGTTATTAATAGTATTTAATGAAATATCTTCCCAAATATTATTAATTTTTTTCTAACAGATAATTTCAAAAGGAAGATTAGCATATTGCGGTTTCATTCCATCGTTACTATATACCGCGTATCTAAAACCGCTTAAAGGTTTTAACTAAATACTGTAGGTGCTATCTTGAATATCTACAATTATTACAGGCATTGTAGCATAATATTTCTTTCCTTCTATTGTTACTGTACATTTAACAATATCTGCGGGAGACTCAATAGTAGGAAAATTATTTGTAAATCCAATTTGTCCACTAGCTTCATCAATAGTCAAATTAGAAATATCATTTTTATTTTGCAAAATTTCCCATGTAAGAGTCATTGTATCATCTAAATCTACTTTTTCTCCACTTTTCCAAACTTCAGTCTTAAATAGTTTTGCAGAATTTGGATTAAACTAATAATACCCGTCTTTATATACTTTAATATCCTAATCTTCAATAAAATCTTTTAACTTATAATTTAAAAAAGTTCTTCTTATTCGCTAATTCTTAAAAAATACTCTGGTAATAGTTGGATAGCCATCAAAGTCACTGTTATCCGCAACATTTGGAACAATACGAACAATATATTCAGTTCCATTCGTTCCAGGATCACCCTCTTTTACAAAAGTAAATCTGGTTACCGCAGATAAAACCATGTCTTTATATTTAATAACCAATTTAATCTGATTATTTTGATATTGAACACGATACTTATTAGATATACCATACATTAAGCTAGGAATATTAAAATATTTTTTAAATTCAACATCTTCATTCTATTCTTCCTATACTTCTGTCTATTGATTTAATCTAGTAAGCATAGTGTTTTCTGTGGGGAATTCCCACCACCACTAACTATTTTTTTGAATGACTTCATCGTCAATAGCATTTCCTAAATTATCATAAACAGTAAATGTTAATGCTTTTATTACTTGTTGTACTGTTGAATTTGGACTAGTTGGAGCATCTCCTTCTTCATCATATTGAAAAACAACAGAGCCATTATTAATTACAACACTATATTCACCCTATTCAGTTAATGAATTTGTTAATGTAATTGCGGCAGTTCCTAAATAAACTTGTTCCTAGTCCCCTTGTTTAAAGACTGAACATTTAAAAGTGCCAAATGATGTAATATTTTTTATTTGTACATCAAAAATTTTATTACCTTTAACTCTTTGAATAAAATTATATTGATATATAGCAGCTTCTTTATCAGCCAATTTTTGCTCACTTGCTTTTGGTAATACAATTCCATTAGCTATTTTTTCTTTTAAATCATTAAGTTCATTTATAGCTTCCTAAAAATTATTATTTAAATCTTCAGTCTCAGCTAACTGCTAAAGAATACCATTACTAGCTTCATATCCCCAATAATAACTATATTCTTTTCCAACTAATTCCTAACCATTAATTTTACAAGTTAAATCTGGATGACCTATATCAAAATAAAATCTAGTTCCGCCACTTGATTCAATAGAAAGATCTGGAACACCTGTCTTTTTTAGAATAGTTAAAGTCTTTGTAATAACATTTTCATTATAAATAACTGCAACTTTAATTTTTGTATATTTTGCGGTTGCATCTTTTATATTAAAAATATATTTATTTGTACTTGGTATCCAATCAATAATCGGTTCTTGACCTTCTTGCTACTAAATGACATTACTATCATTTAAACATTTCCAGCCACGCCCTAAATGTTTATTATAATATTGACTATTAGGAGAAATGCTTATATCTTCAATTCCCCAATAGAAAGGTAATCTCGACGTTGAAGTAAGTAATTTTCCTTTTACCTTAATCTGCGCGGTAATTGTTTTCCAAGCTTTCTAATTTGTAATTCCTACGAAGCTAGTCCCCTCAGGAGTTAAAAAAGAGATTGCAATACCACTTAACTCAGTTTCTGTCATGCGGTTTGCGCTTAATAATTCAATATTACTAACTTCAATATCGCCTTCATTTAATTTCTATGTTACTAATTCTCCAGATGAACCTGGGAAATTTCTATTAAAAATAGATATAGACTCAATTCTTTCAAAATTTTGACCGTCAATGTCAAAGATCTAATACTGTCTAGTTTTTCTTTCTTGTTGATATGGATTGACTCCAGACATACTATCTTCATCAACTACATAAGTTCTTATAACCTAACTTTGCGCAGCATTATCTAAAAAGCATAATTTAAAAACTATACCAAAACTACCTTGATGTTGTTTTTTCTCGTCCAAAGAAGTTTTAAACGAGGCCCCCGCAATTATAGATGAAGATTGTTTCATATAAGTCTATAACTAATCTATATCTATACTTATATTCTAATCTATTGTTTTATTATACTCATAAATTGTATAAATATATTCTTTATTATTTGAATCTAAATAATAAATTCCATTAGAAGTAATACAATTTTTACCAACTATATCATAAGCTTCATCACCGACCGCCTATGATACAAAATTAATTCCTAATTTATTGGTTGTTCCAAGAATAGTCTTTTCTTTACTCATATCATTTCCTGGGACTAAAATATATACTTCAGAACCTTTAGAAAAAGTTAAATCTAAATTACTACTATATGCGTAAAAAGTTGCATCTTGATAGCGGCATCTATATTTACCAATAGTAGAATCTTCACAAGATAAAATTTGTGCTTGAATTGTTTTATCATATTTTGCTTTCTATACTGAATTTTTTGTCAGTAGCTCAATCGCATCTAAAACTTTTTCATTTACACTCATTATTTTTCATTCTCCTTTTTTCTCTTGTATTTGACAAGTGAAAAACTTTTTTATATTAAATTATATAATATTTTTTTTCACTTGTCAAATCCTATAAATTAAAAGTTATAATCTTTTAGTTACTCCATCATAATTATAACGAGTAATATCAAAAAATTCCTATTTAGTTAATTTTTGATTTTTTACTAACTCTATCATATCTTTTAATTCATAAATACCTTGATTCCATTTATATTCAATTAAAATTATATCTTCCATAAACTTCCTTTCATAAAAAAAGATAATGAGGATTTTCTCCTCATTATCTTCTCATTGCGCGCTGAGCAGCAAGATTTACTAAGTCATTAAACGCTTCTTCAATCTATCTCTTACTATTAACATTCGGGAAAGATGCGCTAATCTATACCTTCTGTTGAATTTCATCATTTGAATTAGCATTAAAGTAATTAGACTTTAATCCAGAAACTTTAGCATAAATACTTCCGCCAAGATTGCTTGTAATTTGTCTTAGTACCATAATTCCATCTAAGAAATTTTTAGTATCTTCTTTATTTAATACAATCTATTTCTCATGTAATACCGCCAATTTTCCTTCATCTGAATTCCATTCTCCAGTATAGCCACCAGTATCCATATAATGTCCAGTATATTTAACTCCACTGCTGCTTTTATAAGCGTATCCAACGTTATTGCTTCGAGGCCTTATTCTTTGAGCAAGGTTTCCAGATCTACTCCCACCAGATCCAGAACCTCCAGAGCCCCCACCTGAGCTACCTCCACTACTTCCACCGCTATCATATCCCCCAGTATAATCTCCCATAGGATTTGCAACCAGCGAGGCATTAGCATTTTGAATTCTAATAATCATCGCCTAATAAGCTGCGGCGGTCTGTTGGTAAGAAGCAGCTGCTTCTTGCTGTTTTTGAATAAAAGCTTGAATCTCTGTAACAGCTTGGATAGCCGCATTACAAATATTTTGATATTCATTAACTAATCCTTGAGCAACCTGTCTTAAATCAAGAATTGCTTGAAGTTCACCATACATTAATTGAATTAATTCAGCATTTTCCATACCTAATAATTCAAATTCATCTTTAACTTGATCAACACCTTGTGAAACCATATCTAAATCAACACCAGCTTCTGCCGCCATTTGAGCTAATTCAGCTTCATAATCTCTAGTAATAGCAGTCAACTCTTCAAAAGAATCTTGAGTAACAGGTAAGAAGCCACCTTCGCCATTTAAATAATTTATCATTTCTTGGATACCTTCACTCCAAGGCACAAGTAAATTCTAAACTAAAGATTCTCTTTCTTCAAGAGTCATAGCTTCATAATTTGCGGCATCCTATGCATATAAATTAGCTAAATCATTTACCGCAGACCCAGCGAGATTTACACGAATGTCAGTGTTTTGTTGGGCTAATCCATTTATATATTCTCCATATTGCTATTCTAATAAAGCTAAACGCTCTAATCGTTCTTCATCTGATAAAGACATATCTGTCTTTATATCTGTATATTCAGATTGGAACTCTTGCCAAGCAGCAAGCATTTGTTGTAAATTATCTCTGTATTTATCTTTATCAAAATTATATAAATCATTAACCGCTTGATTATAATTATCTTCCGCTTCTGAAATACCTTCTTGATCAGCAACATAATGATAAGTATAATTACCCTGAGAATCTCTTTGTAATCTTAAAGAAGTCTTACTAGACTGGGCCGCCTCAAGAGCAATTCTAGCTTGCTCTATTTGTAATAATTTCTCTGCTCTATCAACATCATATTGAGTTAATTTTTCTTTCGTTCTTAAATTATTTAACTGCTAATCCATAACCTTTTTCAATGCGCGCTGACCTTTTAAAGTATCAGTATTATTTATAGCGTCAATAAATTTAGATTCAATCTATTGTACACCAAATGCCGCATTAATAGCATCTAAATACTAATCCGCATTTTTAGTCATTAACTACCATTGTTGATCTAAATAATCTAGTCCTTTTCCGCTAGTAATTTTCTTATTTAAATCATCAAAAATTTTATTAATAGCATTTGTATATTTATCAGTAAGAGTTTTGATAGATTCTTCAATTACACTATTAATGTTTTTAATAGCATCTTTATAATTCTTTTCATACTCTTTAGCTAAATTAGTTTGACCATTTGCAATAGCATCTTCATAGTTCTTCTTCCAAAATTCGCCCTATAATCTTAATAAATTTAATCTATCTAACTCATTCTTTTGAAGCTGTTTATAATAGCTATCCATAGCATCATAATTTCTATCGCCATATAACAAGTCCATTAAATCTAAATCATGTTCAATCAAATCTTGAACAAACTCATATGCATCAAGTCTTTCATCTAATTGATCATCAATATCATCAACAGTATCTAAAATAGCTTCATCAATATCTTGAATTAACCCACTAATATCTTCCATCTAATCTTGTAAATCCTTAAGATCATTTTGTAAATCCTACATAGCTTGCGCTTTGTTATCTCCATAAATAGAGGACGTTCCAGTAGCATCAATACTTTCGATTTGCTATCTTGTCTACATCATTTTATTAGCTAAAGCTTCAACCTATTTAGTTTCAAAATAAGAAGTTAAATCACCTAAATTTTGTTTAGCATCTTCAAATACTTTATCAAAATTAGTGTCTTTAAGAACATCATCGCTATTAATTACATCTCTAACAAATTCATTCCAATCTCTTTCAGCTTCACCCATATCAAGACGAATCTAAACTTCTGTGCGGAATTTCTTAATATTAATTTCAATTTGCTCTTGAGTAATTTCTTCAATATCATCAACTAAATCTTGCATCTGTTCGCGAAGTTTATCATAGTTATTAATTTTAGATTGAGTATCTTTTAAATCTTCTTGAGCTTTTTGAATCTATTTATTATAAGCTTCAATATCTGCCGCAAGTTTTTTCTTATGTTCAGCATCTGTTGAAGCATTATATTGTTCAATAATTTTATTTGCGCGATCAGTTAATTTATTTACAGCTTTCTATTTTTCCTAAATTAATGATAAATAATTATTAATATTACCATATTTATCAAATGTTGCGCCAAGATTCTTTAAAGTTTTTTGCTGATTCTTTAAATCTTGTTCTTGAATTTTTTGTTTCTATTTTAGTTTTTCCTTTTGTTTATCTAAAATAGCAACTTGTTTATTAAGGTTATCAATTAACTCTTTACCATACAATCTATCTTGAACTTTTTGAACCCTTTCAAGGTCTCTCTAAATACCCTTAAGTTCAATATTTATATCATGGTAAAGATCTTTTTGAGTTTCTAATTTTTTCTTTGGATCTTTTTTAGAGGTATCCGGTTTTGCGGCTTTTCCACTACCGCCACCCTTTTTACCTCCGCCGCCTCCGCGACCTTTTCCGCCGCCTCCACTACGACGCGCTTGACCAGCAGAACCGGCTCCGTTTGCAGCTTGTTGATATTTTACTGCTCCACCACTAGATTTATGTAAAGATTGAATTTTTACCGCGCTAGCTCCAGGAGTAACAGTTGTAATAGATCCAGGTTTAGATACCCATTCTCCTGGTGTATCTAAATGTAAAGGAATATAAGAACCAGGATTCTATTCTCCACCAGTAGAAATAGGATCCCCTGCACTATATACCGCAGGCTGCCAATACTGATTGTCAGTTGAAGTAGTAGTTTGTTTAGGAGGAGCTTCTGTAATAACTGCATCATAACCAGTGTCTCCCAATGTAGCTAACATATTTCTGACTTGGTCAGCTGTCATATTCGTTGCTGCAATCATTTGATTTAAAGCATCAATATATGGTCCGCTATTTAATTCAGCATCTATTTCAATGTCAGTTAAACCACTATTTTCTAAACTCGCTAAAGAGGCTTCAATAGCAGCCTTATTAGTCCAAAAAGAATCATCATTTATAGTAATATTTGCAATAATATCTTCTTGAGCCGCATCCATTAATCGATTATATGCTTCAGTATCTCCATCAATTGCTGCCTTCAAATCATTTAAGTTATCAACACTTCCTAAAAAGCTATCAGAAAGAGGATCTTCCCCTTTAAGGTCAAGCAAATCAGAATAAGCATCAGTTAGTTCATCGTAAATTTGAGCTTTTTCTGATTCTGTTCCATTCTAAAATATATTTAACCAATCTTCATAATTTTTGGCAACGTCAGAAATAGCATCATTAAAACGCAATAGTTCTTCTGCAGCGTCTTTTGCCATATGCTAATTTCCTTTAATGGCATCATTAATACCCTAAATAGTATCTGCAGATTCTTTATATAATTTAGTTAAATTTTCTAATTCATCTTTTTTTACATCACTATCAGTTTGAAATAATGCATCATTCTATTTCTAATAAAGTTTTTCTAATTCTTCTCTATATAACTATTGCTACTTTGATAAATCTCCAGTAACACCAGTTATATCTTGAACATGCTCAAAAATTTCGCGAGCTAATTGAGCGGATACCGACTCATTATCAATTACTTTTTGCCATTCTTTTATTAAATCATCAGGAACCATTTCAAGTTGATCTAATAAATCAACTTGATTTTGTAATAAATCATAATTAACAAAAGTGTCATCCTAATTTATAATAGCCGCGCTATGCTGACTTACCGCATCAAAATCAAAACCGTTTTCTTGAAGAGTCTGAAGATTACCTAATGAATTTATTTTATCCTAAACATAAGAAATAGTTTCTTTAAAACCATTTATTTCTAAATTGTTGATAGTTTCATAAAAATCAACAGCATCTTCTTTTAGTTTATAAGTATTATTAAAAGTTCTTTCAAAAAACTCCTGCATCTAAGGTTCTAAAGATTCATAAGTTGTTTTAGAAATACCTTTATCTTTATTAACTTGATCTTCTAATGATTGATAAAAAGAATATTTCTAAAAAGCATTATCTTTTAATCCCTCTAGAGTTTGATCTTGAATTTCTGGTTCTTCTACTTTTGTATTTGATAAATCTACATTTGCTATCTTCTTTAATATATCATAAAAAGATTCCCAACTTTCAAAAGTTGCTGGTGAAATTTCAAAATATTCAGATAATTTATCTAACTGTTCTTGAGTCATACCTTTTAATGTATTTTTAATATTATCTTTTAATTTATCAGGCATGTCTCCAGCTTTGCTAGTAATATTATCCATCATCTAAGAAACTTCATTATATTGATCATAAAGCTCTCCAAAATTTGTTAAAAGATAAGAATTTACTAAGTCATTACCATTAAGCGCAAAGACATTCGCTTTTCCCTAGTCTTCAAAAGCACCTTTCATAACATCATAAACTTTTTGACGTTGCTATAAATAATCATCAATATTTTTAACATCTGAAAGATTAATTTCTTTATTTTTTTGTGCATCAACAGCAGCAAATTCAGCTGTATATTTCTAAGCATCGGTAACGGCATCATTATATGCCTTTACCTAATCTTTCATTTCTTCGAGCCATTTAACCGCATTTTGGAAATACTATGATTGTACTTTTTCCATAGCAGACATATAATATTGAGAACCCTATTGAGCATTTCTAACTCTATCAACTGCTTCCAGAACTTTATCATATAATGCTGCAATAGAAGCTGGATCTGCTTCAGTTGAAAACATTAATTCGCCCTGTCTCCCTCTAACAGCTCCTGCTTCCATTAAAGATTCATATATCCCAGTTTCATCTTTTCTAGAGGAACCCGCATGGAATGTTGTCATATAACCATTGTCTCCAACAAAAAGACCATTAGGATTCTTTATACTACCTTTAGCTGCTTGTAATAAATTTTCACTAGCACTATTATATTCATCAATTGCCGCTTTTTTTGCTGCCTAAGCTTCTGCTGCACTAACTTCTAAAATTGTATCATGTAAATTAGTATAAGCAGAAGTTAATTTTGCAACTTGAGTACTCTATAAATCATATTGACTAAGTAAATCTTGAATACTAGCTTTTAATTCAGATCTAGATATACTACCAGTTTTGTACTGATCATTTAACTAATTTAACGATCTAAATAATTCTCTTTCAGATTCAAAGCGTTCCTAGATTCCATTATCCTTTTCTATTTTTTCATTGTTTGCGTCAATTGTTGCCTGTCTAGCTTTCTATAAAGAATTTATCCAAATTCCAAGAATTGTAATAGCAGCAGAAATACCTGCTATCCATAATGCAGTAGGATCAACAGCCAAGGCCCCGTTAAACATTTTTACTTTACCAGTGGCTTTTTCAGTTTCCGCTGCATAAAGATCTATTGCTTTTGACTCTTTCTCAGTATCTCCTGCTCGTCTGGCGGCAGCCGCAGCCGCAGCAGCTTCACGCAAACGAAGAGGAATAACCAATTTTAACGCTTGATTAAGCTTTAAATATCCATTTACTAACATAGGTAAAGACATTGCAAGATTAGTAACAGTTTGCAATATCCTCTGTCCAACTGATAAATCTTCATTTTTCCAAATACTTCCAAGACGTTGAACTTGTTGAATAGCCATTCCTACTTGAGTAATTCCACCTGCTAATTTTGTATATTTTTCAATATCTATTGCTCTGCTAGTGTTGCTTAAAATTCCATTAACATTACTGTCCTATTGTTGAAATTTTCGACGTGCTGCATCTTCTCTCTCTGGTAGACTATTAACAGTATGATTAAAAGAGTTACTTAATCCTTCTGCTAATTCTGTTGAAGCCCCTTTTGAAGAATTCATTATGCCACGAATTCTTCCTTCAACTTCTATTAATTTTTTTATCAACTAAGCAAAAGATAAATGATTCATTTTCTAAAATTCTTTATTTATTTCATTTATTTGTTTTTCATAATCATTTAACTGCCCATTTCTTTGCATATCCAAGACTTGAGTCTCAAATGTACTTTTCATCTGATTTCTTATCGCTTGAGCTTGTGCAAGATATTTTGCCTAATCTTCTGCTGTGAAATCTTTCTTTTTACTTGCTTCTTGACCGACTTTGGTTATTTCACTTTGATACTCTTTTAATTTATCAATAACGGCTTGATAACCATCTATTTGCTTTTGGATGGTATCTAAAATCATCTTCTGTCCTTTTGGGTCTCTTTGAACATCTTCCAAAGTTTTCCATTCAGTCTTATATCCTAAAAGAGCTTCTGTAGCTTGCTTTAAAGCTTCTCGCTAATCCTGAATAAGCTTTAATTGATTCCCAGCTTCTATTGCATTATTTAATGATGTTTGGGCTTCAGTAAATTGCTATGGAGTCATTAAACTAGACATTTCATAAAGTTGCTGTCTTTTATCTAACATTCTTGTGCTAAAATCATCTAGTCCTTCTATGCCCTTCCATTCTTTTATTGCATCTAATGCTTGCTAAAACTGTTGAGCATTACTTTTTGCCATCTAAAAATCTGATATAACTGAATTTATACCCTTAGCTATTTGTTCACTAAATACAGTCATTCCAAGGGCACCAAGAGTTTGTAAAACACCTACTCCACCGCCTAAACTATCAACAAAATTTGCCACAAATGATGCGGCAGTTGATAATCCATCAGTTAAACCCTTAATGGTGTCAGTATTAATTAAGCTATCATAAATATCTTCAACAGATGCCTTCAATTGTTGTAAATGAGCAGCTGTTGAATCCATATAAATATCTTGTTGTTCTTGTAGAGTCCCTGTTGCATTTCGAGCAGTATCTAACGCCTTATTATATTCATCAAAATTATCAAATAAAGAAAGTAAATTATTATACTGTCTTTGACCAGCCATTGTTTGAGCTAAATATACTTGTTGCTCTCTTGTTAAGGTATCCCAACGGCTACCAATTTCTTCCATAACTTCGCCCATATCACGAAGTTTACCATTCATATCAAGAACACTAAAACCTAATGCCGCCATCTTGCCAGAATAATTACCAAGAGAAACTCCCTCTTCATCAATTCCAGCCTAAATATCACTAATACGAGCATAAACAGTTCTTAAAGCCGTACCGACACTTTCCGGCGCCTGCTTAGTTGCGGAAATGATAGTTGATAATTGAGCAGCTAATTGCTCTTCACTAACACCCATTGTAGCAGCAGCACTAGCAACCTTACCCATACCTTTACTTAATTCTTCTAGGTCTGATGCTGTTGTTGCGGCAACCGCAGCTAATCTGTCAACATATACCTAAGCCTAATCTGCATTAACCTTATAACCATTCCAAACCGCAGTTAGTTGTTCAGAAACTTCTGCCGCAGATTGTCCAGTAACATTTGCTGTTTTTAATGTAATTGCAGTTCTCGCCTAGACTTCTTTATCAGATAAACCCTGTTGAGCATAAATTAAAGCAGCATTAGTATAATCTGTTGTAGTTGCACCTAAGTTCTTAGCTGCGTTATTAGCTTGTTCTGCAAATCTTTGCATTTCATCAGCAGATTTTCCAGTAACAATTCTAATATTATTTAATGAAGTATCTAATGACTTAACATACCCAAAAGCTTGTTGAACTGAAGTAGATAAACCTCTAAATACAGTATTAGCAAAATTATATTTTGCAACATTAACAAAAGTCTATGCCATTCTATCAAGCATAGTATTTGTTTGTTTTAGCTGAATATTCGTACTTAATACTTGAGAAGATAAACTTCTAAAAGCATTCTGTCCCGCTGTTCCACCAGCGCTCCATGCTTTATAAATTTTTTCTATTGTAGTATGAGCACCTTCTAAAGATTGATTAAAACTTTCAATATTATGTGTATTTAATTTTGCATTAAAAGAATCTCTTAATGCAGTTCTAACATTCTATGCCTATACTCTAATCTAATGAAGATCTTTTCTAGCTGTTTCTAAATCAGAATCATTTATCCTCATTAAATCTTTTTCAGTTAATTTTTGAAGTTCTTGTAAAGAATTTTTTAATTGATTTAAGCCTTCTTTTTGAACGTCAAAACCAACCGAATATTTAATTTGACCATCTGCCATATCCTTTTATCTCCTTTTATATATTTAAAATCGTATGATAAAAAAATCTTCTTCTATATATAATATAAAAAAACAGTATTTTTGATTATCATAACTCGACCATATACTTTTTTCTTGATGAATTATAAAAATTTTGATATAATTTTAATATGAAATGTAAGAAAGAATATTTAAAGTTTATAAATAATATAAGGAAAAAATCATGAGTACATACGTATTTTCAGACCTGCACGCCCAATATAATCTTTGGCGACAAATAAAAGATTATATTAAACCAGATGATATTGTTTTTTGTCTTGGTGACTGTGTAGATAGAGGACCAGTAGGACTTGAAATTCTATATGAAGTAATGGAAACTCCTAATATTACTTTATTACGCGGAAACCATGAAGATTTTATTGCTACTATTGGTGAAAAAATTTTAAAATGTAAATCAGAAGAAGATGTATATTGGGAGTATCCAGATGAGATATATATATGGAAAGCTAATGGCGCTTCAAATACTATTGAAGCTTTTCAAAATTTAAGTAGAAAAGAAAAAGAAAAATTAGTAAACAAAATTAAAAAATTGCCTACTTGGGCAATATATGAAAATGAAGATAATAAATTTTATCTTTGCCACGCGGGAAAGCAACCGCAAACAACAGAACATTTAATTGATGGACGTAGCGCAATTATTCCAATGAATAATTATATTTGGGATAGAAGCCATATTTCAGATATAGTGTGGCGAGGAGAAAAAAATGAATTTTGTGTTCATGGTCATACTCCAGTATTAGCTATAGACCATTATATAAATAGATATGAATTTTTACCTAAAAAAACAGATGAAATATATATTTATTGTAATGGTCATAAAATAGATATAGATTTGGGTTCTTTTATCACTCATCGCGCATGTCTATTTAATCTTGATACTTTTGAACCAATTTATTTTGAAGATAAATAATTAAAATTATTTATTATATAAGCACATTGAAAACTAAATATTATTTTATTAAAAAAGGAGAAAAAAGATGATTTAGAAAATTGTAACTACTGTAATCCCAATTTTAGTACCTATTGTAATAATCGCTCTCTTATGCCTTGCAATTACCTTAATTGGTAAAGCTATGTATAAGAAATCTCCGCCAAATATGGCAATGGTTGTAACTGGACCTTTTGGAAATAAAACAATTATTGGTAAAGGTTGTTTTGTAATTCCTATTCTTGAAAGAGTAGACTTCCTTTCTCTTGAAAATATGCAGTCAGACTTTACATCTAAAGATGACATCCCTACAAAAGATGCTATCAATATTTTAGTAGATGCAGTTGCTAACTTTGCAATTTCAACTGATCCGACGATTCTTCCCAAAGCTGCCGCAAAATTCTTAGGTAAGAAACCAAAGCAAATTGAGGAAATTGTAAGACCAGTTCTTGAGGGCAATATCCGAGAAATTATTTCTCAAACAACTTTAAAAGAACTTATTCAAGGTGATAAAAAGATTATCGCAGAAAGAATCATTGAAAATGTTACTCCCAATCTTCGAGATATGGGTCTTGAATTAACAACTTTTAATATCCAGAATTTCAAAGATAAAAATGGAGTAATTGACAACTTAGGTCTTCAAAATACAGTTCAAATCAGTAAAGATGCTGCTATTTCTAAAGCAAAAGCTGAACAAGAAATTGCAGTTGCAGAAGCTAATGCGCGGAAAGCTGCTAATGAAGCTCAGATTGCTGCCGCAACTGAAATTGCAGAAAGAGAAAACAAACTTACAATTAAAAAAGCTGAATTAAAGAAGCTTGAAGATATTAAGAAAGCGGAAGCTGATGCTGCTTATGAAATTCAGCAACAGGAACAGCAAAAAACAATCGAAATTGCAACTGCTGATGCAAAACTTGCAAGACAAGAGAAAGAAATTGATTTGCAAGAACGTGAAGTTAGTATTAGAGAGCGCAAACTTGAAGCCGAAGTTAAGAAAACTGCAGAAGCTAGAAAATACGCTGCTCAACAGGAATCTGATGCAAATCTTTATGCAACTCAGAAAAGTTCTGAAGCTGATTTATTTGAAAGACAAAAGAAAGCTGAAGCTGAACAATACGAAGCAGAACGGCGTGCGGAAGCTCAGAAAGCTAAAGCTGAAGCTGAAAAATTTGCAAAAATTCAGGAAGCAGAAGCTATTAAAGAAACTGGTGCTGCGGAAGCTGAGGCTATTAAAGCTAAAGGTACTGCGGAAGCTGAGGCTATTAAAGCTAAAGCAACCGCTGAAGCTGAAGGTTTGTTAAAGAAAGCTGAAGCTATGGAAAGATATGGCGAAGCAGCTCGTGAACAGCAAAAACTAGATGCATTAAAGATTTATTTTGAACAGTTACCCGCAATTGCTGAAGCTATCGGTTCAGGCTATGCAAATGTTGAAAAAATGGTTATGTTCGGAGATGATTCTTCAAAATTAAGTGGTAATATTATTAATAATATTACTCAAGTTTCTGAGGGTCTTAATGAGTCACTTGGTATTGATTTAAAATCTTTAATGTCTGCTTTTATCGGTGGAAAGATTGTTGATGCAAATCATACTGAAGTAACTGAAACAACCGAAGAAGAATAATAATTTATGACAAGGAGAATATAAAAATTCTCCTTGTTTTTTTTATAAATTTTTATTATAATATATTTATAAAAAATGAAAAGGAAATAAAAAATATGCTATCAGATAAAGCAATGTTGGAACTATGTCGATTGTATTATGATGAAGAGACTTTTGAACATGTAAAAAGAGTCGCTGAATATGCTAAAGACATTTATAAACTTTATACTTATAAAGCAGGTGAAGAAGAATTTATTTATCATTTAGCCTTAGCTCACGACTTATATGAAGATACCGATATTTCACAAAATACTTGGTTTGATAATAATTTTGAAGCTAATCTTCAGTTATTAACAAAAGAAAAAGATGAATCATATAATGATTATATTACTAAAATTCGCAAAGAAGCAGTAATACCTACTTATAAACCTGCTTATATTGTAAAATTAGCAGACATGAAAGACCATCTTTCTCAAACTGAAACTTTAACAGAAGAACTTAAAAATAAATATATTTCAGCTATGAAATATTTGCTTTAAAAAAGGAGAATAAAAATGGGAATACTTGATGTTATTCTAGTTATAAATATTGTACTTAAACTTTTAGATTTAATTACCTGGAGTTGGTGGGCAGTTCTCTGGCCGCTTTGGGTAGTTTTAATAATTGCTTGTCTTCTTATTTTTAGCGACAATTAATATTATAAATAAAGGAGAAATAAAAAATGATTGAAACGATTTTAATTGTAAATATTATACTTAAATTTTTTAATTTAATTGATTGGAGTTGGAAAGCAACTCTTTGGCCGCTATGGGCAGAATTAATAATTATAGCTATTATTTGGCTTAAAAATTGGCTTGATAACTAATTAATTGATTTTTTATAAAATTTTTATTATAATTATAATATAAGTTATTAAAGAAAAAGAGGTAAAAAATATGGGAAGATATGATAATGAAAATTGGGACACTTCGTCTCAGATGAATAGACAGCGAGACCTAGTTCTTTCTACAAATGAATTTTGTTTCTTGCAGTCTAAAACAAATGGTGCAATTAAAACATATACTGGTCCTATTACTATGACAATTTCCGCTCAGGAATCTCTTGTTGTCTTTAATTCTAAGACAAAGAAATTTGAGGAAACTCAGGACTTTGAAAAAGCTAAACAGCTTTTTATTTCTGCTCCTGAAGGATGGTATGTAGTTTTAAAGAATCCTGCGGTAGATAATTCTCATCCGGAAGCTGCCAAGGCAGTTAATAGTCCTGCTCTTGAGATTGGACGTAAAATTAATATTGGCGGTCCAGTTTCCTTCTCGCTGTTCCCTGGACAGATGACAAGGGTTATTAGAGGACATAGACTTCGTTCTAACCAGTACCTTCTTGCTAGAGTTTATGATGCGGAAGCCGCACGTAAGGGCATTACAACAGCAACTATTGTTGATACAGAAGGCAAGGAAGTTACAGCAAAACCCGAGGAATATTTCGTTGGTCAGATGATTGTTATTAAAGGAACTGAGGTTTCTTTCTACATCCCGCCAACAGGAATTGAAGTTATTCCTATCGGAAATAGTAATGAATATGTTCGTGATGCAGTTACTCTTGAAAGACTTGAGTATGCAATTCTGAAAGATGAGGATGGCGAAAAGAGATATATTCATGGTCCTGCGGTGGTATTCCCGAAGCCAACTGAAACATTTGTTTCAGCTCCTAAGGGTGGACTTATTTTCCGTGCTCTTGAACTTTCACCGATTAGCGGAATTTATGTAAAAGTAATTGCCGCATATGATGAAACAAAGAATGGTAAGAAAGTTCATCATCCAATTGGAGAAGAACTTTTTATTACAGGAAAAGACCAGATGATTTATTACCCGCGTCCAGAACATGCTATGATTCAATATGATGGTAAGTATATGCATCATGCTATTGCAATTCCAGAAGGAGAAGGTCGTTATATTCTTAATAGACTTAATGGAGAGATTAAGACTATTCGCGGTCCTCAGATGTATCTACCAGACCCGCGTTATGAAGTAGTTGTTAAGAGAAAACTTACTCCTAAAGAATGTGATTTAATGTATCCTGGTAATACAGAAGTTCTGAAATATAATGGAAATCTTACAGAAAAAGCTGTTGAAAAGATGGCTAGCAGAGGTCTTACAGATTCTGCTGTAACAGATATGCTTAATAATGCATATTCAACTTCCAATCAGGAAGCAACTCTTGCTATTTTTGAAGCTAATGCAAACATTTCTCGCGGTGTAAGTTACACAAAACCGCGCACAATTACACTTGATACTAAATATGAAGGTGTTGTTGGAATTGATGTTTGGGGCGGATATGCTATTAATGTAGTATCTAAATCTGGTAAGAGAGATGTTGTAGTTGGTCCGACTACTCGACTTCTTGATTATGATGAAACTCTTGAAGCAGTTGAACTTTCAGGGGGTACTCCAAAGAGTTCTAAGCCGATTGTAAGAACAGCATTTTTGCAGATTGAAAATAATAGAGTTTCTGACATTATTAATGTACAGACTTCAGATTCTGTTGCTGTTGAAATTCACCTTAGTTATTGTGTAAGTTTCTTAAAAGAATATAAAGATTCTTGGTTTGCTATTAATAATTATGTAAAATATCTGTGTGATAATATGCGTTCTCTTGTTAAGAGAGAGGTAAGAAAATATTCTATTAAAGATTTTTATGCAAAATCTACTGAAATTATTAGAAATATTGTTCTTGATACTGAAACAGAAAAGGAACTTTTTGGTAGATTCTTCTCTGCAAACGGTATGCTTGTAAATGATGTTGATATTATTAAAGTTACCGTTGAAAGAACATATGAGCGTCTTCTTGAGAATCATCAGGCTGAACTTATTCAGAAGAGTATTGATTTAGCTGATGCAGAAACACAGATGAAAGCCGTAAAAGACCTTGCTGAAATGACACGACAGAAAGCCGATATTGAAAATCAGGCTGAACTTTATAGAATTCAGCGTCAGAAAGAAGAAGCTGAAGCTGAAATGCAGTATAAAGAAGCTATTCAGATTAAAAAGCGTGAAGCTGAGGCTGCAGCTGTTCAGGCTAAGAAAGACCTTCAGGAAATTCTTAATGCAATTCAGACTGCTGAAGTCGCAAGAGAAAAAGAGAAACATGCGGCAGAAATTGCTCATGCAAAGGAACTTGCGGAAATTGAGAAAGCTAAGCAGGAAGCTTATGCTGCAACCGTAAAAGAAATTATGAGTTCTATTTCTCCTGACCTTGTTGCCGCAATTAGCGCTAGTTCAAATGCCGAACTTCTTAAGGAAGGTATGAAGAACATGTCTCCTTATGCAATTGCTAATGGAGAGTCTGTTGCAGATACTGTCAATAAGCTTATGAGAGGGACTTCTCTTGAAGATGTTCTTGATAAAGCTTCTCCAAAAATTAATTTTTAATTTTTAACTTTTCCTTACAAGGAAGGAATTAAAAATTCCTTCCTTGTTTTTTTATAAAAATTATTATATAATATTTATGTAATAAAAAAAGGAGAGAAAAAAGATGAGAGACCCTAATAGACTTTATAAATTTTATGAAAATTTAAGAAACATACATATTACTTATTTCCCAGATTGGAGATTTGGACAACTTATATCTAATTTTATAAATTGGTATTATGAAACATATCATAGAGACATTTTCTTTATTGAAGATGATAAAATGTCAGAAGTATTTACAGAATATCTTAATTATATAAGAAATAGTATTGTTTAAAGGAGATAGCAAATATGGGAATGTTTAGTATTGATGAAAATCCCTCTTTTTTAGAGCAGGATTTAAAAATAAAAAAAATTAAAAATATTATAAAAAGTAATCTAAGTGATGCTAAAAAAATTTTTTATATTAAATTAATTCTTGATGGAAAATACGAAGATTATTTTAAAGGAGATGGTAAATAATGCTTAATAAAAACAATGAAAGAGAACTTGCTTATGTAGTTATTGTTGATGCAGTAACTCCAATTAAAGGTTATGATAGAGTAGAGCTTGCTCATGTGGGCGGATGGACCGTTGTAGTTGGAAAAGGCGAGTTCCATGCAGGTGACCCTGCAATTTATTTTGAAATTGATTCTCAGCTTCCTGAGGTAGAACCATTTACTAATATGGAATTTCTTTCTAAGAAACATTATAAAATTAAAACACAGAAAATGTGTAAGTCTATTTCTCAGGGACTACTAATGTCTGCTGCCAATTTTGGATGGAAGAAATCCGCTGAAAATGCAGGTGACTTTCCATACATCAAAGATAACGAAGGTGTTTGCCATTTTACAAATGATGAATCTCGTTTCCTCACAAAGCAGCTTAATGTAACATATGCTGTTCCAGAAGATAATGTCCGCAAAGCAAATTCTGTTGATAAATATAAGAAAATGGCACAGCGCAATGGTAAACTTTTCTCTCATCAGCCGTTTAAATGGCTTATGAAGAAAGAGTGGGGAAGAAAACTTCTTTTCACATTCTTTGGTAGTAAAAAGGATAAGACAGGCTGGCCCGCATGGGTAAAAAAGACAGATGAGGAAAGAATTGAAAATCTTCCATATCTGTTTGAAGATAAGTCTCCTTGGATTGCTACTGAAAAAATTGATGGAACTAGCACAACTTTTACTCTGAAACGCGGAAAGGGGTTTAAGAAAGACGAGTTTTATATTTGTTCCCGCAACGTGTGTTTTGACAAACCTAATAAGAATTGTTTCTATGAGACAAATGTTTATATTGAAATGGCTGAAAAATATAATATTTATAATAAAATGAAGCGCCTTCTTGAAACAAAATATAAAGATTGTGAATGGATTACAATTCAGGGTGAGACTTATGGAGTTGGAATTCAGAAACGGGATTATCATATGACAGAACATAATTTTATGGCTTTCAACCTGATTTCTTCTAAAAATGGAAGAGAAAATTCACTTATTATGAAAGATATTCTTGAAAAGGAAAATGGTATTCCTTGCGTCCCTATCGTAGCTGACTCTTATACGCTTCCGGACACTCTTGATGAACTTCGTAAATTTGTAGACAGTGAAACTTCCGTTATTGACGGAGAAATTAGAGAAGGAATTGTATTCCGTTCCATTGATGGCTCTCGTTCTTTTAAATGTGTTTCTCCAACATATCTTATGAAATATCATCAGTAAAATTTAAAGGTGAGATAAAAAATCTCACCTTGTTTTTTTTATTATTTTTTGTTATAATATATATAATGAAAATAAAGAAAGGATATAAAAATATGACGCTCAAAGAATGGCTTAAAAAAATTGATTTAATAATAGATGTAAAAATTTGGGGACGAGATGATAAGATACCTCTTTTTGAAGGTGCGGCGTTTGATATTCCTTGGACTATTATTGATTTTTCAATAGGTAGAATGGATAATAATACAGAAGAACCTATTTATATTTGCACTTATAAAAATAAAAATAATGTGGTACTTCCAATAATTGTTATTAATGTGATAGAAAAAGAGGAGGATTTTCCATTTTGACAACACAAATTTCAGAAATGTATTGTACTTGCTGTGGTAAAAAAGGAATATCTATTCCTAGAAAAAATAACAAATTTAGAAAATCAGGTCATTTAAAAAAATTATATTGCATTTATTGCGGAGCTGAAAAAAATCATGTTGAAATTCGTCCCATTTATGACGATTATACTTACAAAGATTTTGAACTCGAAATGAAATATAATAATTTTGATTCAGAAGGAAATAGAAAAGAATCTTATCGAATTTTTAGAGGAAATTTAAAGAAAGCAGGTGTTATATAATGGGTGATTTATATATAATGTGTGGCGTTCCTGGCTCTGGCAAATCAACCTTTCTTAAAAATAGAGTAAAATCAAATAAAGGTGTTATCATTTCCCGCGACAAAATTAGATTTTCTCTTGTTAAACCAGATGAGCCTTATTTTTCAAAAGAAAGAGAAGTTACAAAAACTCTTTGGGATAAAATTAATAAAGAGTTAGCATCTGGAAATACTGTTTTTGTAGACCAAACTTCTCTTACTAGAAAATCTAGAAAATGGCTTCTTGACCATATTATTACAAACAATTGTAACCATATTAATTTAATCTGGATAGATGAAAATCTCAAAACATGTTTAGAAAGAAATGAACAAAGAAAAGGAACCCGTGGTTATGTTCCTAGAGAATCTATTGTTAATATGTATAATAGCTTTGAAGAGCCTTCACTAGATGAAGGATTCTATCGAATCTTTAAATACAATAGCACAAATGATGAGATAACTTATAAAGGAGTAATTTTATAATGTCAAATATTTGGCTTATTTCAGATACTCATTTTAATCATAATAAAGATTTTATTTGGAAAGCTCGCGGTTTCAATTCAATAGAAGAAATGAACGAAACCATTATTAAAAATTGGAATGATATTGTTCAGCCAGACGATATTGTATATCATCTTGGCGATGTTATCATGGGAGAGCTTGATGCGGGCATTCCTCTTATAAAAAGACTTAATGGTAAAATTAAGCTGGCAATTGGAAACCATGATACAACTAAACGCCTTGCCGCATTTAAAGAACTTTTCGATGAAATTAATTTTGGATATAGACTTAAAAAAGGTAAAAAAACTTTTCTACTTACTCACTATCCAACCCTAGTTGACAACTATGATGACCCCGTAAAAGTATATTCTATACATGGTCATACTCATTCACCAAATGCTTTTTGTGACCATCCTTTTATGTATAATGTCAACTGTGATGCGCATAATTGTAAACCAGTCCTTTTTGAAGATGTAATTGAAGATATTTGCAATCATAAATAAAGCTTGGACAAAATTAAATAAATTATTATTTCAAATTTTAATATTCTTTAAGAGGAGACTCTTAAAGAATATTTTTTTTATGGAGGTTAAAATTAAATGAATCTGAAGGTTAGATTTAAAAATCCAATATTTATTGCACAACTTATTTTATCAATTTTAACTCCAATCTTATCTTATGCAGGATTAACGCTTCAAGATTTAACGACTTGGGCTTCTCTTGGTAATCTCTTAATCGAAGCATTAAGTAACCCATACGTACTTGGTTTAATAGTTGTTTCTTTATGGGGAGCCTTAAATGATCCTACAACAGCAGGTATTACAGATAGTAAGCTAGCAATGACATATTAGAAACCTAGAAAAGATAATTAATTTATAAAAGGACAGAGAATTTTCTTTCTCTGTCCTTTTATTTTTCTAAAGGAGAATAAAAATGACATAGAAAGAATTTATTTAGAAAGTAAAAAATCCATGTATAAATGCAACAAATATAATCGGCGGCTATCTTCCTAGTGTATTAATTGGACAAATGTGTTTATAGACTGGTTACGGAACTGGGTATAATTGTGAATTATTAATGCAATGGAATAATTTACTTGGAATGAAAACTTAGTTATTAAATGATACTTGGAAATCTGAATATTGGAATGGTAAATCCGCAACCAAAAGAACTCCAGAATATTATGGTTACCATACCACTATTACAGATTCATTCAGGGTTTATGACAATATTTAGCAATGTGCATGTGACTATTTACAATTTATGCGTGATGCTAAATATTCTAAAAATGGAAAATATAAATATAGAGATGTTTTAACAATAAAAGATCCAACTTAGCTAATTACTCAAGTGTCTAAACGAGGATATGCAACAGATCCAGCTTATATTACATCTGTAATGAGCATTGTTAAAAAACATAATTTAACTCAATATGATTCGAATGGAGGAAATAGATCTATGACATTAAAATAGGCATTATCAAAACTTGGTGTTAATCTAATTAACAGAATTAGCTAGAATAGAAGCTAGGTTCCTGCTCATAATGCAAATTCACACCAGTATTTTGCAGTTCATTATTTAGGTGTAAATGGTGAAAATCCAGACTTATATGGTGGCGGATATGGCGGTCATTTTTATGTAAGTAAAAATGGTAAATGCTATCAAGCCGCAGAAGTAACTGATAAACTTTGGCATGTAGGTGCTTCTTCAGGATTCTCTTATATTCATCCTTATGCAAGAAACAATAATACAATAGGAGTTGAATGTGGTACTTATACAGCTTCGGGGAGGAACAATGATGATGAAACATGGTATTTTACAGAAGCTACTCAAGTAACTGCCGCAAAATTAGCGGCGGCTGTGCTTACTGTTTATAATTTACCTATGGATCATTTATTAAGACACGGGGATATTACTACTAAAAACTGTCCATCACCACTAAAGAGAGATCAAGGTAAAGGAAGTAACTGGACTTGGGATAAATTTAAATCAGAAGTTGCTAAATATATGGCTCAATTAGGAAATGAATCCGCACCAATTGTTACTATTCTAAAATTAGGAAGCAATGGAGAGTAGGTTAAAAAATTACAAGAAAAATTACTACTTTTAGGATTTGTAGATTGTGTTTACTACAATAAAAATAGAAATTTTGCAGACGGTAATTTTGGATAGAATACTTTAAAATCATTAAAATATTTCCAATAGGCAAAAGGATTACAGGTTGATGGTATTTATGGACCAAAAACCGCAGAAGCATTAGATAAAGCTGTTAAAGAAGCAAAAACTTCAAAATTTGATGTTACCGTAGATGAATTTTTAAATAATGCAAAAATTATTGCAAAAGAAAACAAAGAAAAAGGTTTTAAATATGGTAATGCTTGTTGCTTACCTTCAGTTTATCCTTTTGAAAAAATAACATCTTGTGATAGATTTGTCGATCAAGTTTTATATAAGAGTGGATTAAAGACTGTCGGTAATCGCGGTTTTACTGATTTATAGGATTGTTTAATTAATCTTAAAGCTCAAAAAATTTATCGAGAATCTTAGTTACAAAAAGGTGATATTGTATATACAATTGGACATGTATTTATTCTTGGAAACAAAATTTCTAATACTACTTACTAGAGATATGATGCAGGCTCTGTTGAAAGAATCCAATTAACTGGACCTTATGCTAACTATAAATCTCAGCCTTTTGTTGAAGAAATTGATCTTTTCACTTTTGCTTATAGGTTACCTTTTAAAACAAAAGAAGAAAAGAAGAAGGAAACTTCAACATTTTTAAAACTTGGCGATAATGGAACTTCAGTTAAATAGATGCAAAAGAAATTAATTAAACTTGGTTATTATGTAGGTGCCGCAGGGGCAGATGGAGATTTCGGTCAAAATACCTTAGCAGCATTAAAATATTTCCAATCAAATCATGGATTAGACGCAGATGGCTATTGTGGTTCTTTAACTAAACAAAAGCTTGAAAGTATTTATAATCAAATTAAAAATTATGATAATCCAATGAACCATGATAATTTAATTAAAGAAAAAACCTTTACAACAACAGATAACTTAAACTTACGTAAAGGATCATCTATAGCACATGAAATTATACTTTAGATTCCAAAAGGAGCAAAAGTAAAATGGCATGGTTATTATACTGGATCTTGGTATTATGTTGTTTATAATGGAAATATTGGATATGCATCTTCTCACTATTTAAAATAATAATAAAAACCTTTTAAGAGGGAAATTGCAAAGCAATTTCCCTCTTTTATTTTTTGAAAAATAAAAATATTTATATTATAATATTATATAATATTAAGGAGGTTCCTATGTTATATATTTATATAGATGGGTCTTGTCGCGGCAATGGGTCTAAAAATTCTAAGGGCGGTTTTGGAATAGTAATATTTGATGAAAATCGCAACTTAATTGATGCTTATCAAAAACGGTTTGAAAATGTGACAAATAATCAAATGGAATTAAAAGCATTTTTAAAAACATTTGAACTATTAAATACAAAATATAAAAATCAACAAGCAACTATTTATTCTGATTCTGCATATTGTGTTAATATCCTTTCTTCTTGGATTCATAAATGGAGTAAAAACAATTGGAAAAATAGTAAAAATGAAACAATTAAAAATTTAGATATTATTTCATCTTTATATGAATATTATAATATAAATTTTTTTATTAATCAAATTTATATAATTAAAGTCGATGGTCATAAAGGCGATATAGGCAATGAATTAGCCGATGCTCTTGCTACGGCAGACAAAAAGAAATTTTCAAATATTATATTACAAAATCATATAAATATTAATCTTTCGTAAAAAAGTTGTTAAATTTAAAAAAATATTATATAATATAATTATAAAATAAAAATATGAGGTAATTTAAATGCAAGATAAACATTTATATACAGAAGATAGTATTGAATCTTTAAGCCCTCTTGAATTTACAAGACTTCGTCCACAGGTATATGCTGGGGATTGTACATATTCAACTCAATTACTAATTGAAATCATTTCTAATGCTGTTGATGAATATCGTTTAGGTCATGGAAATAGGATTGACGTAACTATTCTTCCTGACATGATTTCAGTTAGAGATTATGGACAAGGATTTATTCCAAACTCATATCGAGACGATGGAAAAACAATTCTTGAGGCGGCGTTTAGTGTTTTAAATACATCTGGAAAATATCGAGACGATGGAACTTATGAAGGAACTTCTTTAGGTTCTTTTGGTATCGGTTCAAAAATTACAACTTTCCTTTCTCATTGGCTAAGAGTTAAGAGTATGAGAGATTCAGAATGGGAAGAAATATATTTTAAAGAAGGTGTATTTCAATACCGGACAAGTGGTGCTGGAGGAGTTACTGGAACTCTTGTTGAATGGCAGCCTTCAGAAGAATTTTTTACTCATCCAGAAGTAGAAATTAAAAAGGTCGTAGATTTATTTAAAACTATTACATGTCTTTGCCCTGGTCTAACAATTAATTTATATGATCATGGAAAACATACTGTTTTTGTTTCTGATAATGGAATTAACGATTTAATTGATGAAGCTGTAAAAGATACAGAACTTATCAATAATCGTTTCTCAATGAATTTTTCAGAAGGCAAAAATAAACTTGATATGGTGCTTACTTATGCGGGCAATTATTCTCTAACAATGGTTCCATACGTAAACACTGGACTTACAGAATCTGGACCTCATATTACTCAAATCAAAACCGTTATCACAAGAGAATTTAATAAATTCTTTAAAGAAAAGAAATGGCTAAAAGATAAGGATTCTAACTTAACTGGTGATGATATTCAAGAAGGAATGTATATAATATTTAATCTTACAGCTCCTAATGTTGGCTATGATGCTCAGGTTAAAAGTAGAATTACAAAAATTGATATGAGTCCTTTTACTTCTGCTTTAAGCGCAAATTTAAATATTTGGCTTAATAATAATGAAAAAGAGATAAAAATTATTTTTGAAAAAGCGACAGCCGCCCGTAAAGCAAGGGACGCCGCTAAGAAAGCAAGAGATAAAGCAAGAGAGCAAAATAAAAAGAAACAGAAAGCTCTTAAATTCGATAGTAAACTTGCAGATTGTAATTCAAAAGATAGAAGTAAATGCGAAATTTATATTACTGAGGGAGATAGTGCATCTGGTAATTTAAAACTTGCTCGTGATAATGAAACACAGGCGGTTATGCCAGTTAGAGGTAAAATTTTAAATACTCAGAAAGCTACTTTTGCACAAATCCAAAAAAATGCAGAAATTATGACAATGTGCGATGCGTTCTTTGGACCTGGAGATTGGTCTATTGATCCTAAAACTCTCAAAGTAACATATCATCAAGTAAGATATAAGAAAATTATTATCATGTCTGATGCTGATGTAGATGGAGCACATATTAAAAACCTTTTTTATACATTTATATGGAACTTTTGTCCAGATTTAATTAAAGATGGTTATGTCTATGCGGGCGTGCCGCCTCTTTATAAAATTACCCTCGCCGCAAATAAAGGATATAAATATCTTAAAAATGATGAAGCATTAGCTGAATATCAAAAAGAAAATAAAGGAAAGAAATATCAAGTTGGTCGTATGAAGGGTCTTGGTGAAATGGATGTTGAAGAAACAGAAGAAACCTTAACAGATCCTAACAATAGAATCATCAAACAGATTAGTGTTGAAGATGTTGCGGCAGCTGATAAACTTTTCAGTGATTTGATGGGCAATATGGTTATTCCTAGAAAAAGATACATTAAAGAACATAGCGCGGAGGCTACCTACAATGCAGAATGATATTATAGTCCTAAGAGATGAAGATTGTATGCATCATCATATATTTTGTTCATTTTGTCATTATTGGTTCACAATGAGTGAAGTTGGAAGTAATTATTGTCCTCACTGTGGACAAGCACTTTTTTGGAATAATTATCCTAAAGCAAAAAAAGCACATGAAACATTCTATGAATTAGGACTTGAACGCTATCAAGAATTAAAGAAAAATGGTGAAATAAATGAAAAATGATTTAACAAAAGAATTAGGTACAAATTTTATAGAATACGCTGTTGCAGTTAATACTGATCGAGCTATTCCTAATGCGAAAGATGGATTAAAACCAGTTGCAAAACGAATTTTATGGGGTGCAGAAGATAAGACTAAATGTGTATCAAGCAAACCGCATATAAAAGCAGCAAAACTTGTTGGCGATATTATGGGTACATATCACCCGCATGGTGATAGCTCAATCTATGGTGCTCTTGTACGTCTTTCTCAAAATTGGGTTATGCGTTATCCATTAATTGATTTTCATGGAAATAATGGTAATATTATTGGCGATGGCCCCGCACATATGCGTTATACTGAATGTAGATTAAGCAAACTGGCAGAAGATGGATTACTTCAGGGAACAAAGAAAAATAATGTTGATTTCATTCCTAATTATGATGAAACAACAGAAGAACCAGTATCACTTCCAAGTGTTTTTCCTAATCTTCTTTGTAATCCAAATAGCGGTATTGGTGTAGCTATGGCTTGCTCTTGGGCACCACATAATCTTGGAGAAGTAGCAGCGGCTATTAATCAATATTTAGCTGGTGAAGAACCTACTTTACCTGGTCCAGATTTTCCAACAGGTGGAATTGTTATTAACTCTAAAGACATTCCCGCAATTATGCGAACTGGTCATGGAAGCGTAAAGATTCGCGGTAAATATGAAATTGATAAGCAAAAAATCATTTTTACAGAAATTCCATATGGAACTACTGTTGAAAATCTCATGACAGAAATTAGTGAAGTTTCTGATTCAAAAGAAGTTGAAGGCATTGATAATATTCGTGATGAGTCTAATAAAAAAGGTATTAGAATTGTTATTGAATGTGAACGAGGAACTAATCCTGGCTCTATTGTAAATAAATTATTTTCTAAAACAAACCTTCAAACTTCATTTAGCTATAATCAAGTTGCACTTATTGATAAAGTGCCTACCGAATTAAATCTTAAAGACTGTATTAAAATCTATGTAGATCATAATATTGAATGTATTGTAAGAGAAACTCAATTTGACCTTGATAAAGCAACAGCAAGGCTTGAAATTGTTAATGGGCTATCGCGGGCACTCGAGGATATTGACAACATCATAGCGTTGATTAAAAAATCTGAAAACGCGACCTCTGCAAAAGAAAATCTAATTAAAAAGTATCAATTCACAGAAAATCAAGCTAAAGCAATTTTAGCTATGAAACTTTCTTCTCTTGCAAGACTTGAAAAAGTTGAATTAGAAAAAGAAGCTAAAGATTTAAAAAATAAAATCTTTA
>ODAI010819524.1_pt1 | contig 47849 bp, 76 predicted proteins | sample 1539321 | NCBI WGS metagenome assembly ODAI01 (sample SAMN02144231, study PRJEB22623) | gut metagenome | biome: sheep rumen | host: Ovis aries | place: New Zealand
CCCATTTGCGCATTATAGCCTTTTTCAGCCATACTTGAGCCAAAGTTCGCTACATCATTTGCGACGTTGAATTGAGCTTGAGTAAGCCCCGCGTTCCTAGTTGAAGTGTCAGCTGCAGCGTTATATTGATTCTGTGCAAGTGCGGCGTTCGCGGCGGTGGCACCCATTTGTGCGTTATAACCACTAGCGGCGAGTGCGGCGTTTGCAGCGTTGGCGCCCATTTGCGCATTATAGCCTTTTTCAGCCATACTTGAGCCAAAGTTCGCTACATCATTTGCGACGTTGAATTGAGCTTGAGTAAGTCCCGCATTTCTAGCTGAAGTGTCAGCTGCAGCGTTATATTGATTCTGTGCAAGTGCGGCGTTCGCCGCATTAGCTCCCATCGTATTTGTGTAGCTTTGTTGAGACAAACCGGCGTTCGTCGCGTTAGCCCCCATGGAGTTTTGATAAGTAAGTTCTGCAAGAGCAGCGTTTTTATCAGAAACATCTCTAGCTGCGACAAATTTTTGTTGAGCAAGGGCACTGTTTGCATTGGAAACGTCGCGAGAATTTGCAAATTGGGTTTGACTATACTTCGCTGACCGGTCAATATCTTGTGTTGTATTCCCCAGTTCAAGTTGGCTTAACGCTGCTCTTCTTTCGAGATTCCCTGTAGTGTTCCCATACGCTTGTTGCTGAATTGCGGAATTAAGTTGATTTGCACTCAGAGTGTTACCAAATTGTTGCTGTGCTAGTTGAGCACCTCTGTCAATATTGGAATTAATGTTGGCGAGTTGAGCTTGTGTTAAAGCCGCATTTTCACTTTGAGTATTTAATGCTCCCGTGAATTTATTTCCTGCAAGACCTTGTAAAGTATTAATGTTGTTCAAGAAGTTTTGTGCTGTAATGTCAGCAGCGTTTCTTTCTATATCATTCATGGCAGATGTTGTAACAGACGAGTTAAGTACTCCTCGTTTACCCAAACTGTTCATCGTATTGCCGACGGTTCTTTGCAACGCCGTCTGGATAGAGTTCGTCATAGCGTTTTGGTATGCCTGTGGGAGTTCACCGTTTTGAAGTTGACCCATAGTGTTGTAATATTCAGAGTAAGCGTCCGAATTGTCCCCTATATAAGACGCAAGAGCTGAATTTGCCTTCGTCGTTCCTGTATTTCCCTTCTGTGTATATCCCGCAAGAACTGAATTTGTTCCATTTAACGCAGTAGTATTATCCCCAACATAGCCTAGCAAAGCGGCGTTTGTTTTGCTAGTCGCCGTATCGCTTTTGTTGACAACATTTCGCAGGGTGTTATTAGCTGCTGTTGTTGCCTTCCCGCTTTGTTCAATCGCCTTATCAAGTGCGTCGTTTGCAAAAGTCTCTGCTAGTTCATTTTTTGAAGCACTTGCATTTAATCCAGATAATAAGTTTTCTTTTGCTTCGTTGTTGACCCCTACGTATCCAGAAAGTTTTTTATTGGCACCTTCGGTTAAGTTTTTGTTGTTTTTAACATAATCCCCCAGTATTTTATTAATATTTGAAGTGGCAGTGGAATTGGCAGATATATTTTCGTCTAAAGCCTCTGCATAATCGGAAAGAGTGGAATTATTGTCTGTGATGTAATTCCCCAAAGCTGTACTTGTTAAATTCCCTGCGCCTGCTAACTCATTTGCATATCCGCTATAATTATCCAATGCGTTTCGTGCTGCCCCTGTGTTAATTTGAGCATAATCGTCTAACGCAGATGTATAGCTGTTCGTGTTCCTTGCATTATCTCCCTGATAAATATTTAAATCGGAAGCGTAGTCAGACAACGCGCTGTTATTGCCTGTGATGTAATTCCCTAAAGCTGTACTTGTTAAATTCCCTGCGCCTGCTAACTCATTTGCATACCCGCTATAATTATCCAATGCGTTTCGTGCTGCGCCTTCATTACCGCTGATGTAATTATTTAACGCAGATGTATAGCGGTTTGTGCTATTTTCGTTGCCACTTTGATAACTGCTTAAAGCAGTATCGTATCTGCCTAAGTTGGAATTATTAAAATTTTGGTAATCCCCAAAAGCTTTGCCCGTGAAATCTGTCGCGTAAGCTACATCATCTGCATACCCGCCGTACGCTCTATTTATAGCGTCTGTAGTCGCCCTACCTGAATCTATAAAAGCGTTCAAGCTCCCTGCATAATCTGACGTAAGCCCGTTGTTCGCAGACATTACGTTGCTCAATATTCCGTTAGCAAGCGTGTTGGCACCGGCATTACTGTCTGCATAACGATTAAGCTGCGCGTTCGTGCCAGCCGTACCTTGCCCGTATTGAGAGTAAATGTCTTGCATTTGCCCTGCCGTGGCAGCTTGTTGCCCGGTAAAAGCCTCAGCAACGTTATCTATTGCTCCACCATAGGTGCTAGCTACTCCGCTATATTGTGACGGCAACCCTGCCAACGCGCTGTCTACTTCGGAATAAGCTTGATTGTTTGCGGAAATTTCACTATTAAGCCCTGCCGTGCCCGCCCTAGTATCTTTTATCGCTTGGTCAGTTAATGCTCCATTGCGCTTTTGCATGTCTATGAGATATTCTGTTTCATTTCCCAACAACCCCGCAAAATCAGTCAACCCTTTTGCCGCAGGGAGCAGTGTGTTATCCGTGTACGCTGACATAGAGTTCATCATCTGCTGTTGTGCAGGAGAGGGGGTGTAGTTGTTTTCTACGACAGTTTTAGAGCTACCTTTAAACCTTTGCAAATCAAACTGAAAGTCCATTTCAACTCACCTCCAAAATAACGCAATAAGTTCCTTTATCGTCTGCAGGTGAAGCCTCCACTTTTCGCCCAGATTCTTTTTCTATGCAAAAAAATCTGTCACCGATACTGGTTTCCTCCACGTGGCTAATAGCGCACCCTGCAAGACGCAGATATGGGCGTATTGGTCTAACAACTAAAGACCCTAAGTATTTGTACCCGTGTTGCTTTGCATATAACACCCCTGCATTTTTCCAAAAACTGAAGTCACCGCAAACTTGATTAATGATAACCATATCTCCCGTATCACCAATTTCGCAGAAGCCTTTTGAAGGCGAATATAGCAAAGCAAATCGCGTATCTCTTTCAAATCCTTCACGGACTTTTTTATTATACAGTGCTATCCACTGTTCCAAAGTTTTACTCATCAGCTACAAATGAGAAAGAATCAATCCAGAAACTTTCTCCCACTCCTCTTTTAGGGGTTATTCTGATTAATACCACGGAAGTGCTGTCGCCTTCACACACAAACTGTGTAGTAGCCCTGTTCGGGTTGTTTTTGTCTTGGTAAGTAGCACTCGATTCCATTTCAACCCACTGCTCCTCGCCCCAATTATAAAAGTAGTCCGCAGTTACAGGCACGCCAACTGGTGCATTGAAGGTCACCTCGCCTCCGAGTGGCATTAATGATATGGAATCGTTTTGTTTTTCGCCGTCGAAATAAATAGCGAATTTGTAAGCAGGGATGTCATCAGGGTGCGCAAGCTGAACCGTTTGGTCATTTCCAGTACCTACCCCAAGACTTTCACCTTTTACAAAAACAGCAGTCGGGTGAGAGGCAACCTCTGCCGTAACAGCTCCCCCCTGAACGTTTTTGTGCTTCACTATCAAATGCCCACGTCTGAGCTTTGTCGGTACGCCTGTTTTTTCGTTAATAAAAGAAATCGGTTGTGTAATTAGAGCTACGTTTTCCCCAAAATACTTTCCGGCTTCCAGAGTGCCGAAGGTGCGAGTTTCGTCTAAGTCGTTAATACTGCCAAAGAAAGTATTAACGCTCAATCCATCATAACCACCGGGATTTAGCCCTGCAACGTCAAAGGCAAGATAAAGGTTCTCTACAAGCCGTTGCAAATGTTTTACTTCAGACGACAACGCGTTTTCTGTAGCCACTATTGTTACTAAGTTAATTGCGGGGTCTGGTTTGAAAACGTTTAATGTTTCATCATAAATCAATGTCTGCCCGTCTTCGATTGAAGTTATTGCGACAGGAGTGCCGCCGATATTATCTGTACTGGATAACCCGTCATGCAATTCTTTTAAAGCCACAAACGCTTCTTCTAAGCAATACTTGGTTTTTTGACTAAAGGTGTCAATGTCATCGCCTGTTGGGGAATAGTCTACAATTTTATCTTTTGGTATTTCCCAAATTGCCATATATCACACCTCCGCAATAGTCATAAAGATTTCGTTAAAAATAAGCCCGCCGCCAATGCCACTACCTTTAATGTCCAAAAATTTATTTCTGTAGACATTGCGCCTTTCTACCAAAATCGTTGGGCGATTAAAAATAGGTTTAGGATTATTAAAGATTGCTTCATCGTTCTCGTAAACAATGTCGCTTTTGGTAGTAATAAAGCGACGTTTTGCGGTCGTATCATTTAATGCAGGGAGTGGCACTATTACAGCCCCAACGCGAAGTTTCCCTTTTGAAAGGGTATCGTCTAACGGGGTGAAAGAAACTTGAACCCGTTTTAACAAAAACTCGTTTTGGCTTAATAGCCTTTTCCCTTGCCACCACCAGTGGAGCGGTGCCCCAGAATCCGAAAAACTTTTTTTATCCAATTTAGATATTCTGTCAGTTTTGATTACAAGTACATCAGTGCCGACTGGAATAACATCTACCACAGCAGTATTGAACCGCCTTTTATACCAACCATGGGATATAAGGTCAAACATTAAAACGTCTTTTCCCGCAATACACCACACTTGGTCAAGCTGTGGCACATATCGTAACAAAGCACCAACAGGCAAGCTTTGAATTTCTTGCGTTATAAGAGGCGCGACATCGGCGGGTTTCATGTCCCCGTAAGCGGTCGTAGTTTGTATATTTTGAACCTCGTTTTGCCCAAGAACAAAAACTGAATCAGCTATTGCACAAATTCCCATTCGGCTCCTCGCTTCTACATTGCGAGAAACCTCACTCAAAGACCAGTCAGGATATTCGCCACTTAACCTGTACAAGCGTCGATTATCTTTGACAAAAAGTATATCGCTTGAGAGATTTATCATGCTGAGAAGTTTGCCGCCGTCTTTATATCCTATTTCCACAAACTTTGCACTAGCCTCATCGTCGGTGTCCTCTGTCCAATTTTCTTCATCGCCAACACCAGAATATCGCACATTATTTTCGTCCGTTACCAACACGCGCCCAGCTCGAACATAAACACTAGTAGCGATTGGTGAATCAGCAATAGTTTTCAGCATTTCCCCATTAAAATATTGCAATTTGCCGCCAGACGCGAGTAAACACCCGTCTTCCCAACGAACGGAAATAGGATATAGATTCCCGCTTAAAACACCAACTGCCTCTCCTACTCTACCATCAATTACATCTGCGGTATAAACCTTTTTGTCTTCTGTTATAACTAAAAGAACATCGTTTATTTCGTCATAAACTGCCGCAAAGATGTTGCTAAACTCAAATATGTCTATCGTACCAGCAACTGTTTTTAGACGCCCGCTAGAACGGTCTACTTCAACGTTCACTGCGTTAGCCAGCTGATTCTCTGCTAATCCATCAAGGTTTGATGACGTATTTAATCCCCCAGAAAAATCAACGCGTGTAATAGTAGTCTGATTCTGGTGTTTTGCCCCAAGTATCATCGATAACCACCCGACCTTCTCCTGCCTTGAGAATCCCAATAGCTGTCAACAATAACCCCACAAGGTGGCGGCATTACCAACTGTTGTATCTGAGCAACAATATTCGCCATCAGTGTATTTTCTTGCGTCATATCATATTCGTTGCCGACGCTTAGTCTTATCACTACATAATCTATAAGGAAGTCGTCAAATTCATTGTTTAACGGAGAGGAATCTTCTGCTCCTATTTCTTCTACGTCGTCTATTGTGCGGATTACATACTTCGTATTTGTTGCCGGTTTCGGGTAGAAGTGGACGGTCTTCGCTCCTGTTAAGAAAAAACTTTTGGGTTCCCCTGTTTCATAAATACCTTCGTGAATGGCAAGGGACATTTCCGTCTGGTACAAAGGTTTACCTTCGTCGCCAATAGTAACGTTGATAATTTTCGTTGGGCGCACAGTGAGAGTGATGGATTCTAACCCCGTCGTCAAAATGCCTTGATGTTCAGACATCAGTAAGGCGGGGTTAATACTTGCAACAACGCGTCGAATGAATCGAATCCCATTGTTTATGCAGTCTATAATCTCCTCGTCATCGTACGTTATTTTGTCTGTGTCATGAAGGCGTTGGCGAATCCGCCTTACTAACGTCTGAACACTTAGCACTGTCAGTCACCTGCCGAAGAAGTAAGAACGTTTATTACACCAAAGTCCGTGAGATTTGTGCCGTCATATTTGAATTGTGCTTTCTTTAAACCAAACATGCGGTCAATCGAAACTCCGTATTGGTTGCCGTAGTCGAAGGTATCTTCTTCCCAACGAGGGGCTTCGCCTTCAGCAAAAATACAAGCCTGCGCACCAAGGAACAACGCATGTCCAACCATAGCGTTGCTTGCGCCGGTTTGCGTGCGCGGCACTCTCAAATTCTCGTGGATAACGACACCTTCATATATGCCCATTGCGCCGCTGAAGATTGGGTTTTTCTCTCCGCGAATGTTTGCATGTTCCTGTGCTTCAATCCATTTCGTGTCTCTGCGAAGGTCACGGGCTTGATACGGGTCAATGACCATGACATATGTCTCGCGTCCATCCACGCGAATCGGTTGCACCGCAGTCAGTTCGTCAGCTTGCGCCATACGACGAGCTTTGCCAATAAGCGTCGTGTCGAATACGTCCGCAGTTGTTATTGCACTTTCTGCCGTTTTCCCGCCCGCATAAAGGATTCTATCCGAAGTAGGGGCTTCAATAGCGTAAGGCAGAAGCGTGGAAGCACTCGTTTTGAACGGCGGCTCTGTGCCTGTAAGTACTGCAAAGATACTAAGGTCGATATAGCGGGCAAGCCAAGCGGAAAGGACTTTGCGCATGTCTGTGCGCATTTTCTCCTGCGTTTTTTGTTCTTCAAAACGACCTTTAAGTCTTACAGCGTTGCGAATACGGTTGAGTTCAACTGTGCAGGAACGGTAATTCATTTTTTCTTCGTTACCTTCCATCTGGTTGTCCTCGATGATACCGGCACCGTTCAGCGGCATGAGCAAGGAAACCTCAATGCTTGTGCCTTTACCACGGCTAAGGTCTTCCTGTATCTGAATAATACTGTCGCGTCCATGTCCCATAAAACGGTTGAAATACGATTCTTTCTTGCCAAAGTCCCAAGTAGACTTTGCCCACGCTTTGAGTATGAGAGCAGGGTCAATCGTAGTGTTTCCGAAAGTAGGAGTGTATGTTGCCATTTAATATCAATCCTTTCAAGTCATTCCAAGTAAAAGTTTCTGCGTTTTAGAATCAATCTTCGTGAAGTCGCCCTCCAGAAGTTTCTCTATCTCGCTACTGCTAAGTTGCCCGTCGTTACCTATGTTCGCGGTACCTTTTACACTATCAACACGAGGGAGGCTCGGTGCTTGCTTCGGTTGCGCTGGGGCACCTTTTGCTTGTTTTTCTCGCGCCGCTAAAGCGAGGTATACGGCTTTGGCACGCTCATAATAGTTCTTTACAACCATATATTCCGCAGGCGTGGCTATCTGCCGTTCGGAGCGAACATACGCGTTAGAAACAATAGCTTGTTCGTCAGGTGGCAGTTGCGCAAAGAATTGGTTTACCGCAAAGTTTTGTATCGCTTTAAAATTCGGGTCGGCAAATTCTTTTTTTGCAAACTCATGATAGGAATTAATTGCGACTGCTTGCGCCGCACGAAATTGTTGCGCTGCTGCGTACTGTTGTTGCTCTTGTACATGCTGATTTGTCCTTGCTTGGCGAAGAGCACTGAAAATGTTGCTTTGGGCTATAGACTTTGCTTGCTGATATTGCACAATACGCGGGTCGTCATCATCTGCATATTGAAGACTGTCCACGTCGTCTTGGGTGAAGCCGGACAACGCCATAGCCTCTGCCTCGATTGCGCGATTTATATCCCTTGCAATTTCGGGTGTAACTTTAATTGGCGGCAACTGTTGTGGAGGCGGCGGTGCCTGCCCCTGTGGCTGTGGCTGTGCTTGTTGTTGCGCTTTACGCTGATATTCTGCTAATTGTTCTTTAAGCGCATTTGCTTCATCGACTTTTTCTTTAAAGCGAGCATACGGCACGCTTTCCTCCGTCTTAGGGGGTTGTGCCGCAGTTTCTTGCGGGGGAGCTTGTTGTTCTACCGGCGGTTGTTCCTGCTGTTGGCTTTTTTTCCATTCCTCATAAGTGTCGCGAGCAATGTCTTCTGGTAATCCATTTAATTCTTCTGGCAGCGGTTCTTTCTCTTCAGGTTGAGGCTCCGGCTGATTTTCCTGTGAGGATTCTGCGTCTATCGATTGTGATTCTTCTTCATCAAAACGCTGTAAATCAAAGTCAAACATGCATATTCTCTCCTTTGTTTAACGCCCGTATAGTCGGCGGCACGTAATAAAAAACGCGGCTTGCCCGCGTCAATCTTCTTTAGTCTGCACCTTGAAAATCTCGATTATGGCTTCCAAGGTTTTGTTTGCGTCTCGGCATTGCCCAACACTGTAGTCTTCTATCAGCTTTAAGCCCAAATCGTAAACCGCGTCCTCGAATTGCCCTTTCTTGCCTTGGGCAGTTTTTTTCTCCGCCATAGGGGGTGTCCTCCGTCACACAATAATAACATCAATGCTGCTCGGCACAACAGAATATATCCCGTTGAATTCGTTAATCGCTATCGTAACGATGTGTTTGTCAGGGGGGTGAGTTACGCGCGTTTCTTCCGCGATAAACCAATAATTAACGCCCTTCGCGACCTGCGTGCCGACAAACAGCAGTGGCTTGAAGCTCGCTCCACAAAGCCCCTCTACTGCCGACCATGCACTTGCAGCCTCTTGCGGCATACTGGTCAAACCCTCAAAGTCCACGAAATTAATTTTACCCAACATTTTTGTTTCCTCCTTTTAAATTTAAACGGCGGCGGGTGCCATACCGTCCATAATTGCTTGTTGTTGTTGCGCCGCCATTTCAGGCTGTTGTTGTTGCTGCTGTTGTTCCGGCGATGGTTGCGGTGGTGGCGGCGGTTGCGGCATAGGCATTTGCCATTGCCCTTGCTGCAGTTGTTGCGCCAGTTGCGGCGCAGTTTGCTGCACCATAACCTTGATGAAGTAATCCGCTATCTGCGGGTCGATAAGTTCAGCTTTAGCCGCCATTGCCATCTGAATCGGAAGCGGTGCGTCTTTAAACGCAATCTGCATTCTAAAGTCTGCATTCTTAACGCGCTCCAATTCAAGTTGCGACTGCCACTGTTGCTGTGCTTGCTCTTGCTGTTGCTGTTGTCGCTGTTGCCAGCGGGCTTTAATGTCGTTCTTCTTGGGCAAGTCGGAAAGGTCAATTATCGTGTCGAAGATTAAGTCCGCAGGTATCTGCAACTTGCTTATGGCGTCAATCAAACTCCACATCTGCGCTTGTCTCTGTGTAGCACTCGCAACAACGTCACCAATCACAATGTCGAATTCACCTTGTGAAAGGTCGTTTAACGTTTGCACTACCATTCCGGCTACAGGGTCTTGCTGAATCACCTGTTGATTAACAGCAACAAACTGTTGCCCGTTTTCGCCTTCAATACGATAAACTTTCTCTGCCGTATAGAATTGCGGAATAAGCCCCGCGTGCCCGCGACGCCCCCAAAGTAAATCTGCCATTCGCTTTTTTGCATGGCGCAGGTTGTCAAAGATAACTGAAAGGTGCGTCACAGCTTGTTTTTGCCGCAACTCGATTGCTCTGCCGCTCGCTTGGCTCGGCACGTCAACTCCCAACAAACTCTCGTTAATGCCGCTGATTGTGCGCAAGTCGTCGGTTGCCTGTTGTTCAGCCTGAATTATCGCATTAGGCGGGTTTGCCGGTCGGCGTTCCTGTATCCGCTGTAAACCACCGGGCGTGATTTTTTGGTAATGCCCCGGCACGTTATGATAGCGTTTAAATTCCGCCTCCTGCGCGGGGGTCATTACGCCTTCTTCATACCAGCCACCACTTCCGGCAGTCGTGTTGAGAATATGCAATTCCTGAATTCGACGTTTGTTTATCTCGCGTTGCGGGTCTTTTAAGTCACGAACAAAGCCTGCAGGGACATCGCCAACTCCATAATGGTGGTAAACCATTGGCACGTAAGGAAACTCACCGTGCTGATATGGGCTGGTCGTTTCTTCTAACAGCGTCATATCAAAAAACACGCAAAGCTTTACTTCGTCTTTAGGAATGTCCTGACTGCCAGCGATTAATCCTTGCTGAATCATTTCAGGAGTGACTTGCTCTTGCGGAAGTTGTTGCCCGTTGACTGTCGTAAAGATTGTATTTACAACGCGTTCCTTATACCAACATTCAACCACGCGTACTTTTTTTAGCTCGCTAGAATAATACAATGGGTCAATGTCGGTCTTGCGTTCGTTCTCTGTCTCAATCGAATCATATACCGCAAAATTATTTTCGATTGCGTCAGCTTGTTCAGGATAGACTTGTTTCAATTCATCTTTTGCTACCCACTTAGCTCGCACCAAATATCTTGCGTCTGAAAAGTCGGTTTCATGTGCTTCAGGGTCAATGTATACGCCAAACGGGTCAACTCTTTCAACTTTTGCTTCGCCGTCTTGTATTTCGTAGTCATACTCATACTTGACGCCGAACCAACCTATCCCCCCAATGGCGCAATCAAGAAACACTTGCGATTCAATCGCGTCATAATCGCACCTGTCTAACACATACTTCGTCACGCCGCGCCTTATTTGGCAAAGTTCTACGTCGTCACTCGTCCGAGCAAGGAAGTCAATGTCGTAACGATTCAACCGCTGGTAGCCACTTAGAATGTTAAGTAACGGCTTGATTCGATTTATTGTTATTGCCGGACGATGACTTTCTTGAAAGTCGGCAATTTCATCATCTGTCCACTGTTTGCCCGAAACAAACTCGTAGTCTTCTTTGGCTTCTTTTCGCCAATCCTTGCCGTGGTCTACCGCCGCTCGGAACCATTTGCGGCATTGAGCTAACGTATCTGTCGGCTCCGGCAAAGTTTTCCTCGCAACTTCTTCGCTAAAACTTTCCTCGTCCAAAATCTCACCTCCCTACTAAATCTGGTGTGGCGTTATATTTCTTATACCAATCTACAAAGCTTCTAAGTCCATGTTGCCGGCTCGTTTTTGCTTTAAAGCCAAAGTCTTGTTCAAATGCGCACATGTTCGCACACGTCTTTTGAGCGTCACCTGCCTGCATTGGGACAAACCTTTTAGTTTTGTCGAAATCATAGCCGGCAGGGAAAATCCCCGCATGAACCAACTCGCTCTGCAAAATCTCGGTGAACTTACGGACGCTCATCGGGTCTCCGTTCCCTATGTCGTAAACCTTGTGCCCAAGCTCGCCGCTTGCACCGTTCAAGGCAAGCACGACACACTTAACAACGTCACCTATATAGGTAAAGTCTCTTTCACACTGTCCATAATTGTATAGCTCTATTGTTTCGCCGCGCAAAAGATTGTCAACGAACTTGAAGTAAAACATGTCTGGGCGACCTGCTTCACCGTAAACCGTGAAAAATCTCAGTCCTGTAATTGGAATGCTGTAAAGGTTACTGTAACCCCCCGCCATAAGTTCATTGCCCTTTTTAGTAACTCCATAAAAAGTTGAAGGGCTGTCCGTATGCGCCGTGCTAGAACTTGCATAAATCAAACGTTCGACGCCGAAGCAACGACACGCTTCAAGTATGTTAAAGAAGCCTACAAGATTGCTTTGAACATATTCCTGCGGCTTATCAATCGAGTACCGTACTCCTGCTTGCGCGGCAAGATTTACAACGTGTGTTGGGTGATATTTCTCAAACACCGCATTTACAAAATTTTTGTTTGCAATGTCGCCGCAGGAAAATCCCCATCTGGCTTCGCTTTTTTTTGCTGCGACTTCAATTTTTTTGAGGCGATAACTTTTTAATCGAACGTCGTAATAGCCATTCATATTGTCAACACCGACAATAGAATCCGTCCCGTCTTCAACCAGCTTCAAAGCCAGTGCCCCACCGATAAAGCCCGCCACACCAGTCACAAGTATTCGTTTCATGTCAGTATGTCCACGAAGAACGCTTATGCGCGTCTCGTTCTCTGCCGTCGCTTTTATCCTTCTTAACTGGTTTCCACGGTCGCGAAAGACACCCATAAATCGCGCAGTCGAGAACGTGGTCTTCTGCGTCCGTGTCCGGCAATTCAGGCTTGTGTTTGTCGTGTCCTATCATTGGGATTGTCCTTATCGCATGTATGCATGTAGAAAAGAAATATATCGCAGGTTTCCGCTTGCCGTCGTCCAACTCGTTACCTATCAGCCTTTGCTTGAACGCGTTTGCCCCTTCTAACCTACCTTTGCTAGATTTGCCGAAAGGTACCAGCCCGTTGTCTATCAACACTCGGTTTATCTCTTCTTCGATTGTGGGACCCGTAACGCCCGTTCTAGCCCAACACGCAGAATCTAAAACACCGTAGCTCAAGCTCTCTTCCGGCTTTTCTAATGCAGCTATTCTCTCGCCTATTTGTTTTGCGGTCTCTCCTGTTCCAACATTGGGCTTTCCGCCCCAGCCATACAGCTCTCTGTAGGCGTACATGTTGCCGTCAAAGTCTATTGCAAACCACAAAACCGCATACGGCTTTGCTTGCCCAAAGTCCATCGCTCTAAAACGCACCCACTCTTGCGGGATTTCAAACGGGTTCACTACGTGCAGGCTATCGCGCCACATGCTGAAGTATTGACCGCTTTCAATGCCCCAGCAACCATCGCAGATAACCTTAGCTCGCTCCGGCTCAAACTCCCTTATATCTTCAAACAACGCTAAGTCATTTTCGCTTAGCCATTCATTGCATTTGTAAGTCGTCGTCATCGGCAGAACGTTCTCGCTCTCTTTGTCAAAAAAACGTGCCTTTAACCAACTAGATGAAGAATACGGGTTAAACGTGATTAGCCATTGAATGTAATATCCTTCTGGCAACTGCCCGCGCAGAGATTCGTCTACACGGTTAAAGTCATCTTCCGATACCTCAAAAGCTTCTTCGAGCCAAGCAAAGCACAAATGACCCTTTTCAACGGCTATCGAAGTAATTTTCAGCGAATCGTCCATTCCTCTAAAAATTATCTTTTGCCCTGTCGGGATATATGTTATTTGCAAAGGATTGACTGTCGCCTTCCAAAATTTCTCGACACCAAGCCGGTTTATCGCCCACTTCAACTGCGCATAGCAACTGTCTTTTAGTGTAGCCGCCGTTTGGCGCACAACCAACGCATTTGCCAACGGCATTTGCATTAGTCTCACTATTATCTTTAACGCCGCAGTCGTAGACTTCTTCGACGCACGCGACCCTTTACAAACTACATACCGGCATTTGCTTCGCCAGAAGTCTTCATACCCGCCTCCTACTACCTCTTTCATCGAAATCGCGTTTTCCATTTTCCCCCTCCAAAAAATTTTGACAACCCACAAAAAATTTTTTCAAACCTTGCAGGAGTTTTTGCCTCTCGCGGCGAATTAGTTCCTGCCCCGCCGAAAGTGGCGTCTCTTTATATAATATCATTATTATTATTTGAAGATATAAGAGACGAGGTAGGGCAAACAAAGCCTTTCGGAAACTGCTAAAAAGTAGCGTAATGACGCTATTTTTTTTGCCCTAGTGTTTGCCCTAGTGTCGCGTTTTTTGTCCTACTATTAGGGCAAAAGGTAGGGCAACCCTTCGCATTAGAAATTTATATTCTATATTTGGAAGGGTATAAACGAATTTCACGGATTTCAAAAAATCCATATAGCCCCCTAAGTTTCGATATGCGACGTAAACTTTTAGAAAAGTTACATCTAAATTCACGCAACTAAATATTTCTATAGCAAGTTAATTAAATGTTTCTATAGCTGTAAGTTTAAATGTTTCTATAAGTAGTTAGTTAAAAGTTTTTATACGTCGTCTTTAATAACAACAGGGATATTGCCAGAAAACTCAATTTCCTGCCTGTTAAGAAACATACCATTAACTTTAGCAAGCATTTCTGCCGCCTTGAGTCTTTCTTTCGCGCCGACGGCCGCTTTGACTTTCTCCGCCGCCGTGTATCCTTTTCCTTTTCCAATATTCATAACGATTTCGTCTTCGTGTTCCCCGCGCAGTACTTCGGTTAAATACTCTAATATTTCGTTTGTATCTGCAATTCGTTTTTTATCAAGCGATTGTATACGCGTAGCAATGGCGGCTTGTATATCGGCATTTGCTAGCAATCGTGAGCCTTGCCCGTTGGCGGCCTTAGTCGAATATCCTGCTTTTAATGCGGCTTGAGTAGCGTTGCCTAATTGTAAATAATATTCGACAAATCTTTTGCGACGTTCGGACAATTCGGCGGTCGTGTTGTTGCTATCGTCATTATTTGGCATAATTCATCACCACCTTTCAATTAGTTAAATTAAGGCACATAAAAGAAAATGCCCGCCTTTAACGAGTTTGCCTTTTTCGCGGTTTTAAGAAAATTCATTGTTTTAACGAGTTTGACTGAACAAAAAAAGCCCGTCGTGAAATGGCGGGCGATATTTTTTTTACGAGTTGTATAATATATAGTCGTTGCAATTTCGAGTTACACGGTAGAAAGTTCGTGAAGTGGGTTAATCGTTGCTTGTGGGCTTATCTGGTGCGTAGGAAGGGCATATCTGGATGTTGTTAATAGCTTGAAAAGCTTTAATGAAATGTTTTTGGGCGTCGACGGGAAGTTTAGAAAATTCGTCGACGAGTTTTTTTTGGTCTGCTGAAAGAGTCGGTTGAGTTTGTGCCGGACAGTTGCCGCCGATGGGCGGGCAAGTTGCTCCGTTGCCGTATGATTCGGCGGCGCGTTTGAAAAACTCCGCTAAGCTTAAATTCAAGCTCTCTGCTACTTGTTTGTATTCGGCGCGCTTGCCTTTACGCACTTCGAACGACACAGTCTCATAATTGTTTGCACGATATTTTCGCACGGCTAATTTTTGAGCCTTTGACGTTGCCATTGCAATTCCCCCTTTTCAAGGGATTATATCACAAAAAATTTTTTCTGTCGACGCCGAAAAGTCCGAAAAATGGCGTCGTGGCGCGGTTTTCTGCCCAAAAAATTTTTTTGCAAAAGGGGTTGACAAGTCCTAATACCTGTGGTATTCTGGCGACACTTCAAGGGGATAGACAAAGCAAGCAACAATCGAAAGAAAGTTGCAAAGCTAGGATACCTTGAGAGAAAAGCAGGGCTAGACGAAAGGTCACAAGCTCAAAAGGAAAAACCTGCGAAGTCCTAATCGAGAAAAAAAAGCTGATTGGCAAGATGCGATTAGGTCACGAACTGAAAAGTTCTTTCAAAAGTCGGATATCGGGTTTTGAGCAATTCCAACGAATGAAAGGGCGGTTTGCTCAAAACGTAGCGAACGCTGCCAATTACGGCGTAGCTAGGATAAGTGCTTTTTTCCGATAAGGGGTATACCGTGAAAAAGGCATGGAAAGTAACTACGTAGGGACTGATACTCCCCGAAATGTTGAGTTAGCGAATTGGCAAGGTCTTGGAAAATTTAATATCGGCAAGTAGCAAAAAAATTGCGACTGCCAAGCGGCAGATAACATTACTGCAATAGAGTACTGCAAAAGCTGATAGCAAAATCCCGCCAACGTAACCACTGCCTTTAGGCAAGCGAAATTGGGGGTAAAAGGTGCAACCGCTAATCGGAGTTTTAGGCAAGTTGTTTTACGCTACCGACAAATTCTAGTTAATTGGTTGAATCCTATGAAAACTCTTTTCTTTCCTAATTCCCTAACAAAAAAGCAGAAATGCTAAACAAATTGGCTTTTAGGTGCGAAGACAGATAACGATTGAGGCTCAAATGAAGGATAGAACATAAAGAGATAACAGCAACCATCAGCTTGAGGCTCGCCTATGACACGCTAAATATCGTTCCTTCGCACTAAAAGCACTGATTAAAGGGCTTGTTCGCTGATAATTCTTTTCTCAAAAACGAAAGGGGATAATCAGCATGAAAACAAGATTTTACGACGTAACCTTGACGCTGTATTTCGCTGATGGTGAGTCACGCGAAGAAAATTTCTTCGTCGAATCAAGCTCAAAAAAGCGCGCTATTGCTACAGCGGAAAATGCCGCATTGGATAATCTTGACGTTATCGCAACCGAATTCGTTGACATTACCGACGCCGAATCACACGCCGCAATTTTTGACAGTTGCGAAAATTGGGGCAATATTACGGACGATTGGTCTTACCTTGACAGAATTTAATTAAACCATAGCGGGCAAGCCCTTTAATCAGTGTTTTTTTTGGGAACAAAGGGAAGGGGATAATAATCATGAAGGCTTATATCGTGTTGATAAAACTTGAAGGCGACAAAACCAGCTTTTATGAAGCGTTGCGTCAAGACGTGTTTTGGTGGCGTTGTTGTAAAGCAAGCTCGCGGCGCGTGGCAATAACTAAAGCACTTAAAGCCGCGTTAAGCCAATTACTTTATCCGCCGCCGATGGAGGCGGTCTTGGCAGAATGCGTAACGCCGAAAAAAGCTGTTGCTGTTGCAGAAGCTTACAAGCGCGGAGTGGGAAGCGCGTCGTATCACGTCAACACGGCGCATTTGTACGACATATGGCACACAATACGCGTCAACGCGCCCGAATTGCTCAACAAATAATTAAAAAACGTTAGCAAGGGTTTTAATCTAGCCTTCCCCTGTCACAGGGGGGAAGGTTATCTAAAGCCTTTGTTCAAAGGTGAATGTTTTTGGGAATTTAGAAAGGGGATTTTTAAAATGACTAAGCAAGAATTATTGACGGCTATTGACAACGCGCCTTCGCGTAGCGCGTGGAAGCGCGGAGTGAAAAAATATGCTTACGACTTGGTTGACGGCTACGACGGCGAATTTGACGAGCTAACAACGAATCCGCGCCTTTGCGAACGTAGGTTGCTTAACGGTGCCCAAGACTGGGCGCAATACTCTTGGGGCGGTTGTGCATTTTGCTACAACGGGCAAATAGCCCAAGCCCTTTGCGCACCGTGGGAGCTGAAACGCACAAAAAATGGCGCGTTGCGCCCGAATCGGCACGAAGAATGGCTTGACGTGCAAGCAAGGGCTTTGTATCAAGCGGCGCGACTAATTCTTGACATTATCTACGGCTAATCATTAGCCCTTAGCAAGGTTTTAATCTAGCCTTCCCCTGTGACAGGGGGGAAGGTTATCTAAAGCCTTGATAATTCAAGGCAGAATGTTTTTGGGGAATAAAAGGAAGGGGATTTTTAAAATGGCACAACAAGACAAATTCCAAAAAGACTTTGAAGAACAAGTCAACGGCATTGCGTCTTATTTAGAAAAAGTCGTAAGTGGCGAAGTTGATTTTGTCGCCGAATACGGCGAAGACGATTACGGTGAATATGACAACTACGAAACACCATCCGGCCGCTTGCACAAATATTTTGAGGATTGCCTTGACGTTGAATTTCGCGTTGATTCGCAACTACGCTACAAAGGCGCGATTGTCGCGCTAACGTTAGGCGGGCCAAATATTTATCTGGACACGTGCGAAGGCGAAATACGCGGCTATTGGTACGGAATGAAAGCAACTGCCGATATTTGGAGGGCTTCCCTTGGCGCAATCGACGATTATTGGGAGCAAGAATATGACTGCTTGCGGGGGTGCTAATCATGCGCAAGAAAATTGATGATTGGATTTACGAAAACTGGTTGGAATGTTCTATTGGACTGTTTATCGGCGAAATACTTGCAACAATTACCATTTATCTATGGTAACCCGTTAATCTTGCCTGCCCGATGATGACTGATTGACTATCAGTCGAAACGCCCTTAGGGGCGTCGCAGGAAGTCACAATCTGCACTCGTTAGCGCAGTGCAGGAGACTTGCTCAATATTAACTTTCGGGATTCTAAAGCCTTTATCCCAAGGCGAATGTTTTTGGGGATTAAGAGAGGAGTTAAATCATCATGAAATTTAAAATTGCAGGGCTCGCGAAAGAAAAAGTCTTGCGCGAAGCCAACGCCGCAATGGAAAAACATTTAGACTTGTTTACAAGAATGAACGCCTTGTCCCTGCGCTATCTTCAGTGCGACAATCGCGGAATGGCAAGTCTTTTCGCCCGCGCGGCGGAACGGCATTACAAACGATTTGACAACGCCCGCGCAATAAAAGAGACGTTTGAAAGGGGGTGCAAATAATGTCTACCCGGCAAGAACGTAACTATATGCGCATGGCTCAAAAAATAGCCCGTGACCTTGAAACGGCTTGCGAAGGTGACCTTTACAGCTGGTTTGAAGGCACGCACATTGGCACGCAAGGCGACAACACGGAGGACGATAACCTTGTTGCGGCGCAAGTCATTTTTGGCGATTGCCCGTGGACAACGCTTGAATTCGACGTTAAACGCGGAATTGCTTATCTCTGGTATGGGTGCGGAAAAGCCCGCGTCCCGCAACGTGCGCTGTACGAACTCGAAGACTTTTTCTCAAGTTTGCACCATTGCTAAGTTTGCACCATTGCTGAAAGGGGCATTTGAAATGAATCTTCACTGGACGACTATTTATAACCTACACTGCTACATTGAGGGGCTTGAAATTGTCCTTCGCGAAATACAATGCGAATCCGAACGTGCGCTTAGACAATCGGAAGATTTAAACTACGCCACAAAGGGCAAGATACACCGTGTCGACAGGCTGTGTGAACGCGCGGGCGGGCATTTGTCGAAATTGCGTAAGCTGCAAGAATACGTTGAGGAATTAAATCACGACGACGACTAAAGGTTTTAATCTAGCCTTCCGCTCGTGACAGGTGCGGAAGGTTATCTAAAGCCTTTATCCAAAGGCGAATGTTTTTGGGAATTTAGAAAGGGGAATTACCATGATGACTTTAGGAGAGTTTGAAAAAAACATGCGCGCAATTCGCACAAGCTGTGAAAATGTCGCCCGCCTTGAATCGTTGCACACTCAAATATTAGCGTTTCACGAAATGCTTTTGAGTGGCGACGTATACGGGCAGCACGGCTACGAAATGGACAGTGCGATTGATGACTTGCAAGCGGGGCTTGAAAACTTAGCTGCCCGCGTTGAATCCGAACTGCAAGCCAACAAGAAAAATGCTGATAGTGTGTATCACACCTTCGCGCATGAAATTTTCACTGCCTAACAAAAATCTACGCTGATGATGGCAGGTTGGTTACCTGTCGAAACGCCCGAAAGGGCGTCCGTAGTAACCATTATTCACGGGAATTTAGGAAGGAGTAATTAAAATGAAAACAGCTACTTTAACGCGCACATATGCAAACTGCCGTGATTGGTTTGATATGTGGGGGCGCAAGTATGAATCGCTCTTGCGTGATACCTTCCTGCAATCAAGCCATTGGGGGGTGCAAACCCTTGCGCAATTTTACGGTGGCTTTGACTTCTACGACGATAGCATTAGCCCGTTAAAACCGCACGTGCTACAAGCACACGAAGCAACGCCGTTTGTTTGGTTTGAATACGTTTACGACATTAACTGTCGCAAACCTATTTCAGACGAACAGTTACACAATCGCGCGGTAGAACGCCTGCGCAAAGTGGAGGCAAAACTCGAACGCGCGCGTAATGCTATTTTGCAAGTCAAATAAAGTCGGTACCCTGCGCCCGCTGTCGCAAGTCGGCACATGTGGCAATTCGGGCGCGGCATACTGCCTTTAGGTGACAATCTTTAGGCGAAGTATTCACAGGGATTAGAGAGGAGAAAATATCATGAAACTTTACATTTTGCGGGCTTATCCCGACGAACACAAAATGCACGCGGATTCGTGGATTGTTGGCATATTCACCAACAGGGCAAAGCTTATTCATGCGGTGCGCGAACACGCGGCGGAGCTCGGCTTGTTTGACTTCAAAGGGTGGGAATACCACTTCACTCACAGCGGGCATTTTTTCAGTGCCGATGCAGATTTTCACACGGGCGAAATTGAGATAGTCGACGCTAACACGTGCTTTGAGGAGGGTGAATTGTCATGAATGATTCGAGCTGGGAAATAACGCGACGTAGCGCGATGTTTCCGATGAACGAGACGACTATTCACGGTACATTCCTGCTTGCGAACGGTGACGTTTTGCAAGTTATGTTTTGCCAAGAATACGACGCCGCCACGCACAAAATACGCGTTGTTTTGTTCCGCCGTGTTGAAGTTCGTTACGGAAGCAACGAAGATGAGTATTGTTCTATTGCTTTGGAACGTCAAACTTTCTACACGGAGCACAAACGCCGAAACATTAAGTCTCTTTTACGATTCGTTCAGCAATTCCCCGCAGAGGAACTGGGGAGCATTACGCAAAAAGACTTTGACAACATCGAAGCGACGCGCAAAAATCTCAAAGAGTGTTTTAAACATCATTACAAGCCGTTAGGATAACCGCGCGAAAAAGGCAACCGTCATTCCGGCGGTTGCCGCAGGCAACCAAGGCTTAATCCTGCCTTCCCGCAATGGAAGGCGGGCTCAAGTCTTGACGCCCAAAAAGGGATTATAGAAAGGACTTGTATTGTAACATGCTTTTGGGATTTTGGAAAGGGGAATTTTTATGTATTACAGGATTTATTTTCGCCCGTCGGACGTACCATATACGGAACGCGACACTTACCGCGACAAATTGAACGCACTCTGCAGTCAAAGCAAATATCAGCAAGCCTGCGCTTACCGCGACGAATATCCACTTGACTACGAACTTATTGTTCGCAGTGCTTATCCGTGCGATGTTGACCGCGACACGTCAAAAGCGATAAAAGCGATTTTCCGCGAACTCGTAAAAAAGCGTTGCGTCATATACGACTATGAAAACGGCAAATATCTTTACGGCCGCAAATTGGTATGGTTTTAAGGGGGAAAATGATAATGAAGTACGACGCAAGAAAACACTGGACGCTAGACGTTGAAATTGTAGCCGACCATAGCGAGCTATGTTGTGAACAAGTCATTTACTGCGCCCGCGAGTTGGGGAAAGCCTGTTATCGGCACGGTGGGCTGGAGACGGAAATTGGTGACAACTTTTATCACTGGTTGCACATTTGGGCAACTGCCGACGCCGACATTGCCGCAATCGTGCAAATAATTTCCGTCATGTGCTTTAATGGTTGCTACGCGACTTGTTCCGATGGAGATGACTGGAACAAACGGCAAGATTATCTGTTGAACTTCAACTATCGACTTTCACAAATCAACGCCTTGTATTAAAATGTTATCAAGTTTTTAGTACAGCGCACCTTCAGGGGTGCGTTGAATTAAAAGCTTGGTTTCACAACAAGCTACGTTTTGGGTCTTAGAAAGGAGTTTGTGTCATGAAAACACGTAAACAAATTGAGCACGCACTCTCAACGGCAGAACGCCGCGTTGACGACGCATACGACAAGCTTAGCGACGCTTTGTCGGAATATGCATTTCTCCGCGTAGTTAATGGCGGAGTAAACTTCGTGCCTCTTTCGATGACAGACAACGACGACGAGCCGCTTAAATTGTCAACCGGTGTCGAAGCGGCAATAACACGCGGCGAAGTTATCTACGGCTGGGCAGAAGACGTTTCCGGCAAGACACACCGCGCACGCGCTACAAAACGCGAAGTCAACCGTCTGTTACGTCTCGAAAGTCGTTTGAACGATTGGAACGCGAAGCGGTATTGGTTGGAATGTCTCCTTGACGATATATACGAAGACGATACTTTTTTCGACGGAGATTCTTTTAAAGAATGCGTTCGTGAACTTGCCGCGTTGGGGTATTCAATCGAATAACACTTTTCTCTTCGGGATTAGAAAGGAGCAATTAAAATGGTAACTCAAGGACAAATTCTTGACGCCCTCGAAGAAGTTTTTGACGACAGCGGACAGTTTAATGCCATTCTAATGTTTAAGGAATTTCATGCATTAGGTGTACGCGACATCGACAAATACATCGAGGGGCTCCCCCGTGAATACGCGAGAAACCGCCTGCAAGCTTGCGCCGCCGCGATTTTTTACTTCGTGGGCGATATTAGAAAAGCTGTTGACGCTATCGACGCCGATAATTACCGTTGGTTTGACGTTGAGTACTCGTCAGAATTAGGCGAAGCGGCCGTTGAAGAAGCGTGTCACAACTGCAAAATATTCAATGGCCTGCCCGAAATTGTCGAAACCTATCTTGACTATCAACAAATTGGTGAAGACCTTGCAAACGGCGAAGACGGCGAATTTACTCCCTTTGGCTATTTCGCGCCAGCTAGATAATATTAACTTGCGTACATATTTTAAGCCCGCTCCGGCTTCCGGGGCGGGCTTTTTTATTTCAAAAGTCTGCTAGACTAGCTAATATCACAAAACAATACTGCACGTCAACTGCACGAGAACTGCAAATTAATCAAGCACAGTCTCTATCGCGGTGTGATGTAGCTCAAAAACTTTTCGCTCGGACAGTTCCATTGCAAGCGCAATGTCGCGGAAACGAAGGCAGGACACGTAGCGCAAAATCATGACGGTACGTTGATTCGGTTCCGGCACGTCGTGGCAAAGTTGCTCGGTAAGATGTGCTGTTACGTCAATAATTTGCTCGTGCAGAGAATTCAGTTCGTTGCACTTTTCTACAATGTCAAGGGCGAGAAGTTCAACTTTAGATTGAATTGTTTGCGCGTGCGGCATTCCGTCAAGTTTCGGCGTCAAGTCTTCGGCACGCTTGCGCAAGGTCGCCAAAAACTTTTCGGTGTCTCGGATTCGTCCGTGTAAGTCGCGGACGCGATTTAATTCTTTTTCAGTCAACCGGTTTCGCCTCCTGCCCTTATTGCTTGAAATATTTCTGCCAGTACGCATTGAATTCTTTTGGGCTGTTTGACGCCGCCACAATGTTTTTGAAAAGTTTGAACGAATCGGCAATAGTATGATGTTTCGGTGCAGTCTTGCGATATTTTTCTCCGCACTCCTTACAACAAAATTTGCGCTGACCTGATAGCGAATACGTAATATCTTCGCCGCATTCGAGACAAAATTTTTTCATTGCTTATCCCTCGTATAGTATTCGGCGGCGTTAAGCGCAACCAATAGCCAAAATGCGCCGGCAATCAAGGCGAAAACGAATGCGATTTTATGATTGTGCACGTCGCAAGTTAGCATGTGCCACGCGAAAACAGTTTCCGTGACGGCGAAGAACAAACCTTGAATGATAACCAGCATGTCAAACCTCCTCAATATCCTCCACGATGACGGGCAATTTGTCTTTGAATATGGCGAGAATTTTATTGGCGACGATGCGCATTTGCGGATGAGCGGCTTTTGAAGTGCGAAGTTTGAGGATATAACGCCACTCGCGCAGATTAGCCGTCATATAGAGTTCCGACTTCAAGCACAGCGGCAAGACGGAGCGGGCTTGTTCAGGCGGCAGTTTAAGAACGTCTACCATGTGCTGATATTCAAATTCAATTTTTTGCAATGCTCGATAAGCGCATGAACTTTCTCTGTACAATGCCCAGAATTCAGGCTTGATGAAAACTAATTCTTTGTATTTGCAATAGCGAGTTGATTCGACGGAAAAGGCACAGTGCCGGTGTCGAACGAGTTCATTTTGAATGGCGCGGTCGCAGATGATATGGAAAGTTAAGCTGACGTGTTCCAGAACTGATTCATGCCCGCGTTTAATCAACATGCGAACAAAATCTTCGGACTTGCCTTTAGGTTGCGATTGATAACAAACTCTGCCGCAACGTTCAATTTTATTGTAAATGTCGGTCGCGTTGATGTCGTCGAGCAGAGTTGCAGACGGTTCGATAATCTTCATATTTTGTCTCCTTTGTGTAAGGTTCGGAGTAAGTCGCAAGAATTTTACCTTCGGCGGCGGCAAGAATGACGGTTGCAATGCCGGTCTCTAACTTGTCGTTAGTGGCAAGAATCATATGAAATCACCTGTGGAATAGGAATGATGAGTGGTGCGGCGGGCGTGGAGTCTCGGCGGGCGATTTTGAGCTTTGAGTTCGTCGAAGGTGTGACCTTGTTCAACCAGCCCGCGATAGGTACCGTAGTCCAAATTGCACTCGTCGGCTTCGCGGCACCACTCGGCTAAAGTTTTTCCTTGCGGTTTCGGCGTTTCGGCTTTGACCGGGTAGATATGACGACGCTCGGCAAGTTTTCTGCGTCTAGCTTTGGCATGTTCCGCATTGGCTTTTTTTTTACATTCATTGGAGCAATAAAGCTGATTCAAATGATTTGGGTGGAGAGTGAATTCTTTTCCGCATTGTAAGCATTTCATGCAGATACCTCGTTCAAGCAGTCGACAAGGCGGCGGGCAAAATCTTTCGCCTCGGATTTGGAAAGATACCAACGCAACGGAGTTTCTATGGTGTGCCCGTTGCCTTTGCGCCACCAGAACACGTCAAATTTTTCAGCGAGCTCAACGCGTATGACAATCGCTTGGTCGATGTCGTTAGTCGCGCCGTAATCAGTCAATCGCCACATTTTTTATCCTCCGCGTTCAAATCGGCAACGAGTTTATCCAGATAAGCTTGAGCTTCTCTGTGAGAGTTAAAAATGGCGAGTGCACAGTTGCCGGTAGACTTGATGAATTTCATTTGATTTCCTCCAGTTCGACTAGAATCAGCGGCTCGCCTCGGCAAAGTTTGATGTGCCCTTCGACGATTTGTTTGTCGTCTTGGTAACAAATGCCGTTGAGAGCGTCGCTGATGGCTTTGGCGTGATTATCCCAATCGCCATATTTGAGAGCGGTCGGAATAATTTTCTTGTAGACTTCGATATTGATTTTAATCGCGCCCGTCAAAGGAGCCTGCCCTTTCATAGCCGCTCGTGCGAAGGTTCCAAGTTGATTTTTGAATTCGGAATAGCGTTTGTCGTTGAAACGACGCTTGCCGTTGGTAAGAGTGCGTTTGAAAGGAACAGGCTCAATGGGCGCGGTGATTTTAATCGTCGGCATGTCCTACGACTTCAACTTGATGAAATTTAACCGCATAGTCTAGCGGGTGTTTCGCGCAAGGCAACACTACATAAAAACAGTCTCGTATCAGCTCAATGTGCGCGTCATAATCGTTGAACTTGATTTTGTCGCCCTCAAAAATTTCTTTGCCGTTTTCGTCGAGAAAGCCGGTGCCGAGTTCGCAGTCGATTGTTTGAATTTGTCCGTTGGTTCTGATGTTGTGTTTCATGATTCAATCCTCCGAGCGATATAGCGTTTGATTCGGTAAATTTTCATGTATTCGTTGAAATGCTCGCGATTTTTCCTGCGATAAAACATGACGCGATGAGAAGGAGAGCAAAACTTTTTGGGCGAGCCGCCGGGTTTAATACGCGCAGGGACTTCGCCGCCGCAGTAAGGACAACGCATTTTTCAATCCTCCGAAATGTGACCGACGACTTCAAGTTCGCCGTCGGTGAAGTTTTTGATTAACAGTCCGCCCGCCCAAAAAGCTCCGTCGTGGAAATTGATAAAACCCGCCTCAGAGCCGTTGATTTTTATAAGGTCGCCCTCAAAAACGTGTTGCCCGTGTTTGTCGACGACGCCGGTATCAAGCCAGCCGATATAATCTGCGGTCGTCCAATAAGGCGAATTGTCAACGTAAGCAATTTGGTTTTTAAATTTGTGCACAGGGATTTTCATAATTATCTCCTTCGTGATTCTGATTCCGAATCAAATCACTAAAGCGCATGATGTCTTTCTGGAAGTACAGGCGAATAGCACCTGTTGCGCCGTTGCGATTTTTGGAAATTATCAGCTCGGCAACGTTCTGATTGGCAGGGTCGTCGCGGTTATAATATTCGTCGCGATAAAGGAACATCACCATATCGGCGTCCTGTTCGATTGAGCCGCTGTCTCTCAAATCGGAGAGTTGCGGCTTTTTTTCTGCCCGCATTTCCACTTGTCGGCTTAGCTGACTTAGTGCCAAAACAGGAACGCCCAATTCTTTTGCCAGTGCCTTTAGCCCGCGAGATATTTCCGAAATTTCCTGAACGCGATTTTCGCCCTTGCCGCGCATTAGCTGAATATAGTCGACTATGACCAAATCAAGCCCTTGTGCTTTTTGCAAACGCCGCGCCTTCATGCGAATTGCCTGTACTGATATTGAGCTTGTATCGTCAACGTAAAGCGGTAATTGTTCAATCGTCTCAAGTGCAATAATCAATTTATCAAAATCTCTGTCCGACAAGTCGCCGGAATTAATCTTAGTCGCGGCAACGTTGCTGATTGTGCTAAGCAGTCGTGCGGCTAGTTGATTCTTGCTCATCTCAAGCGAGAACACCGCTACTTTCTTTTGAGCGTCCGCCGCGCTTTGAGCAATATTCAGCGCAAGTGCAGTTTTGCCCATTGACGGACGCGCCGCCAAAATTATCAAGTCTGACTTTTGCAAACCGTTTGTCAATTTGTTTAAATCTATCAAACCTGTTGTTATGCCCGTCAAGCCTGTAGTTTTGGAAAGTTCGTTCGCGCGATTAAAGACATCAAGGGCAGACTTATCGATTTTTTCAAGTGTTGAATCAATTTCGGCGTTCGTCGTCATCAGCGATTCAAGCATTGTTATTAGCTCTTCGTTCGGAGTGTCGTCCTCGTAAGCTTTGCTCAAAAACTTTTCGCCCGTCTCAATAAGTCTGCGCCTTTGTGCCTTGTCCTTGATAATCTTGGCTTGGGCTCCGGCGCGGGCAGTAGTAAACTCCATGTCAAGCAATGCCAACAGGTAACTACTGCCCACGCCGTCAAACTTGCCCATGCGCCGCAATTCATTTTCAATCAGCAGAACGTCGGGCGGTGTGCCCTTGTCGTAAATATTGAGCATTGCGCTGAAGATTAGGCGGTGTTCGGGTCGGTAAAAATCTTCCGCCGCCAAAATTCCAGCGACTTGCGGAATTATCACGCCGTCTTTCAACATCATTGCGCTCAATAGTTTCTTTTCCGTTTCAACGTCTGCAGGATATTTATTCATGACGTTTTAACCGTGAATTTGTCTGGCAGGTGTTGCGCGTGAAGTCCGTCAATAATTTCTCCCGTCTCTTTGAACGATACGCCGCCTTCGTCGTCGACAACCAGTTGACGCTTGAATTTCGCCCAATCAACCGATTCATCAACTTTGACTTTCAAGTACGAATAGGCGTTATGCTTAACGAAATGAATCAAGCGTTCGTCCTGCGCATTTGCCTCGCTCAAATCGTCGAAGAAAAATTTCGGCTCCTGCCGGCGGAATTGCAAGGTGCCGCTCGGAAGATTGACGGAGCGTTTTTTGTCGGTGATTTGCGTGACTGCGTAGCGTCTAAGTTCCTCGGTGATTAAAGCGATAGATTCACGCGCCTCTTGCGTTTTGAGTTTGCAAATTCCCATGGCGGCGGAGATTTTCATTTGGTAGCGAGCAATGAGGGCGTCGCGCTCCTCTTCGGCAGCTTCTATTTCCGATTCGCGCCTTGCAATTTCCTCAAGCAAGGCGTCGGCATTTACGGCGTCAACAATCTCACTCGCGGCTTCCAAGGTTTTCTCTTCTTCCATTGCCTTTCTCTCCCTTAAGTTTAAATTTGTATATATCGAGATTCACGTTTTCGCCTAATGGTGTCTTTTGAGTAACCATAGGGCGAAGCTCGGCGACGAATTCATTGCCAAGTTCGCTGACAACAATGTCACCTTCGTAAACTTCATTGCCGGCAATGTCGTAACCGACAAGTTGAGCAACTGTGTCAGGATTAACAGGTACGAAATTCCACCCGTGCTCGTCCTCGAAGAAAATGTTTGGGGCGTCCATACTCCAACCGCCGTCATAAAAACCGCAATGACTTTGGTCTTTCGGGAACGTCTTCCCCTTCGGATAGCGGATACCGCGACTTATACCGCGAAATTTAATTGGTCGCATTGTTTTTCCTCCTTTGGATAAAACGTCTTACTCTTTCTCGCGATTTTTCTGGGTGCCTGCGATAATAATCCTTGTTTCGCTCTAGTTCTTGCTCGCGTTTTTCGGCGTACCGCTTGCGGAAGTTTTCTCTGCATTTGGCGCGATGTGCCTCTTCGTAGCACTGTTTACAGCAATATTTAATTCTTAAGTCGTGAGTAACAATCGGCGTGTGACACCACTGGCATTCTCGACGCATTACTGCCGCTTTCATGCTTCCGCCTCCAATGTTACCGCCTCTTGCACGACTTCGCCGGTTGCCATGTCAATAGAAGGCTCGCTGCCGTCAAGGGTGCTTGTATCGTGAACATATAACCCGTCACGGGCTTGCACGTCGCCTTTGTTATCCACGTAAGTGAAGGTATTGCGGTCGACAACGGATTGGTCGCCTTGAATAACCGTTGCCATTTCCGCCGACAAAATCCCCCAATTATTTAGTAGCCGTTTCAACACTGTTTTTTCTGCCATAGCGTCAAAGTTGGTGCTCCACGGGCTTGACTGTTTCCGGCTCCGCTTATCATAGGCGTAAGACTGCGAATATTTTTCGGCGTGTTCTTCAATCTCTGCCTTGCTCATGTACAGCGTTTTTTCAAAGCCGTTATTGAGGCGCATGTAGGCGACGTAACCGACAACTTCATCGGAAATTTTTTCTCCGACAATCGGCTCGCCTGTGACGGGATTAAAGCCGCTAATCTGCCCTTCATACACTTTCCCCGCGTGAAGCGCGACATATTTGCCGGTGCGGTGCGCGAGTTGGATTAAACCGCGCTTGCCAATCTGGAACAAAGCCTTGCCGCGATAAGGAACGATGTACGCTTGCCCTAAACTTGGAGTAAGCGATAAATGCACCGAAGCCGCAAGCCCTGCCGCGCCCACGACACTGCGCGGGTCACAATTCTGAAGCAAGTCGTTGTTGTTGCACACATTAAGCAATGCCGCCTTGAATGCCGGTGCGTCTTTCCCTAAAAGCTCTACAAAACGATTGCTGATTGTAGGATTGTTAATGTACGCCGTCAGATTTTGATTAGCCATGATTTATCTCCTCCGAAAAAAAATCCACGATAGAAACTTCCAACGCTCCAAGAATCCATTCGATACGTAGCAAAGCCGGATTTAAAGCCTGCCCGCTCTCGTAGTTGGAAATTGACTGCGCCAATACGCCGCTTTTACGTGCAAGCTCACGTTGCGACAGCCCGCGTTTTTCGCGCCAATATTTCAGTCTCTTTCCGAATTCATCTGTCAACATAATGCCAGCTCCTCAAAATTCAGCGGTGAAAGATAATATTCGTCGCGTTCGATTTTTGGCAGAACGTTCACGCCTTTTAGCGTGTTGTACAGGAAGAATCTGCCTTTTTGTGTCCAGTAGGTGTGAGTTTTCGAGCCGCCCGCGCCGTATTCAAAAGTCCGTGTCACGGTGTAGCCATTGCGATTGTAAGACGCATTGATAACCCAAGCATTGCCGACGCGGTGTTGAATCTTGAGTTTGACAAGCAGTTTATTCATAGCCATTGCGCTCATGCCGTAGTCTTGCGCGATAATCGAAATGGCAAGAGCTTCGTCGCTTTGAAGGATTCGTTCGCAATAATCAGCCTTAGGTTGAAGTTCGGCGATTTTCTTGTCACGTGCCTCAAGTTCATCAGCAATGCGGCGGAGGAAATTCGGCGTGACGATTTGTTGAATGTCAGCGGCAGGGCTGATGTAAGAGCCGGTCTTTCTAATTGACGGCAAAACCTCTTCGCAAGTCCAATCGGAAAATTTTTCGGCGTTGGGCAGTTTGCTCCGCATAACCAATTTGTACATGCCTGCCTCGTTAATGACGACGGTATCTTGCAAACCGCCGGGGGTCGCGATTTGCGACACCCTTTTAAATCTGTCTGGCACGTGTTTTTTGAGAGCGTCGCGCGGATTTGCATAGCCGAGAGCGGTTGCAACGTCTTTGCCGACAAGCCACGGTTCATCATCAATCGTGACGACACGCACTTTACCGAATTCGGGATTGTCGAAAATCTGTAAGTCAGTCATAAAATTTTCCTCCATACTTGACGCCGCCTGTGCCACCGCGATATAATCTGTGCGCACTTATTAATAGACTATATCGCGGTGACTTTCAGTCAGCGTTTATTTTTTTTTGGGATAGTTCCCTGTGATTCGATAAATTTTTGCTCGTTCGCGCAGGTCAACGGCGTTGCGCCAATACCATGTTCGTTGCTTACACTGTGTGGAGCAATATTTTCGGTTCGGTTGCACGGTTTCAAACGTTTTGCCGCAACCTTCGCATTGAAGTTTTCTTTTCATGCCGTTTACCTCAATGTAGCGATATAAAAATCTTGCAGGCTCTTTTTTTCGCGTTCGGTCAATTCGTCGGAGAAAAGCCAGTACCGAATCCACGCGTCAAGCTCGGTCAATGTCTCGTTGCTAAGTTTGAGCTTGTTGTAGCGTTCGAGTTTGCGAAGTCGTTTAATCGCGTTTTTGATTGTCGTTGCCGTGTCGCTCATGCCGTTGCCCTCATTTGCTCATCAAGTTCTTTGCTCAACTGGTAGTAACGCCACCACGAAGACCGCATACGAGATATTTCTTTGGATGGAACATATCCTGATTTTTGCTCCGCCTTACAAGCTAAATGTAGGAATGCTATGTACGCGCCGAAAATTTGTTCGCTAAGCGGTTCCACTTGACGGCGTAACCTGTCTAGCGCGTCCGTTGTCGGTGTGTCGTCAAAATATGCGTCACACATAGCTTTGCAATGCGCGTCACTCACTGCACTGCGGATTGTTTGTGCTGCCTGCGAAAAAATCCGATAGTGTTCTGCCGTTTCATGAATCAGTGCCAACATTACAATTACCTCCTGTCCTTAGTACCAAGAAAACATTGAAAGGTCATTTCGCGAAGGCGGCTGACGATACGCTTGCCCGCCACGCTGTCTTTACGGGATAGGATTTCCTCAAGCCCGCGAAGGTCATAGTTTGAAGTTGCGACGATTGATTTTTCTGCGCTGTAGCGGCTATTGACTATTTGATAAATGACGCCGATATTCCATTCGGTCACTTGTCCTGCGCCCAAGTCGTCAAGAATCAGTAAGTCACAGTTACAATAGCGGTCGAGCAGTTGCTCCGTGCCGCCCTTGTCGAAAGTCGCTTTTAAGTCGGCGAGTAATGCCGGAACGTCGCCAAAAACTACCGACTTAAGCGATAAAATGTATTCCCGCGCTATCAGAGCGGCAAGGAAAGTTTTGCCGGTGCCCGTGTCGCCGTAAAGGTACAAACCTTTTGATGAACGGTTGGTTATAAGCCATTTCGCGCCGCGCACTGCCGATTTATTGTCCGCCGTGACTTCGTAGTCGTCGAAAGTTTTATCGGCGTATTTTGGCGGAATTGCCGACTGCATGAAGGCGTGCCGCAAACTAATTTTTTCGCCGTATTTGCACAATACCGAGGATATATACACGTTCCCGCCGATGTTCTGAACTGTCGGCGCATGATAAGCGTTGTCGTCCTTGCCGCACGGTTCGCCGGAACAGGTTTTGCATATCTCAAACTCCATTTCGGCGTCCTCGATTGCAAAAATTTGACTGTCTGTAAGTGCCGATAGCCCGTATTTCGTCATAAGTCGTGGGCGTTTTCGGTCACATTCTTCTTTTACTTTAGCTTTCGCTTCCGTCGTCGTTCCACGGCACATTTGAGTAGTCGGGAACTTCATACTCTCTTTCATTCCTTCGCTGATTTTTGTCAACTCGCTCTCTTTCAAGCTTTTTATCTCCTTTCTTACCTTCCAAAATAGACTTGAAGTAGTTGAAACGCAGTCTTGCACTATCTTTTGACGCTACAGCTTTGATTAAAGCCGCATGAAACGATTCGCGCCCGTAAGTGCGTTCGAGTGTTTCAAGCTCGTAGGCAACCGAACCTGTCAGCTTAAAGCCGGTCTCGTACTCCCACAGCTCGTGTACGTCCATTTCGCATGTTCGCGCGTTTACTTCCTTTAGCTTATTAGCTTCTTTAAGTTCGCGCGCCCGCGCTTCGTCTTCGTTTTCTTCAGTCTTAAGTCTTAAGTCTTTCGCGTGCGCGGTATAGGGAACAAGGCTCGGTTGCCCTACCCTTTGCCCTAGTGTTTGCCCTACCTCTTGCCCTACAAGTTGCCCTACCTCCGCGAAGAAAAGCAGAGTGTAAGTAGTTCCCTTGTTTGGGTTATTGCGGTAAGTCTTAAAGTCAATCAAACCGCGATTTTTCAAGGTTCGTTTAGCTTCAGTGATGGTATTTTTACTAAGGCTCGTCCGAATTTCTAACTCTCTGTCGGAAAGTTGAAACGTGCCGGAGTTACCGAGGCGATTGTTTTCATGCAACAGGTGCAAGTAAACCAACTGCGCGGAACTCTGGAGTGGTCGACTTTCATTGAACTTGTAGAAGTCATTCAAGCCGTCGTAATAAGTTGCCATTGCTTAGCCCCCCCATATTCAGTTTTCAAATTCACCCTGTCAGTTGTAAAGGGCGTCGTAGCCGCCGGGCATTTTGTCCCAGTCAGGTTCGGATTCAATTTCTCTTGCGCCGCCTTGCCAGTCGATGTCGTACTCTGCAAGCACTTTTTCAATGTTCTTGTAGTCGCCGGAATCTTCGTATGCGTTATCGTCGCACCCGCAACTGCCGCTAACGTAGAATTTCTTGCGTTCAACGTCGAAGTAGTCCCAATTCCTTAGTGAAGTGCATTCTTCCAAGTCTTTGACGAGCTGCTTCCTTTCGCTTTTATTCAGGAAACTAATGTCTCCCGAATAATTGAACTCAACATACATTTCTTTCACCTCTTTTCTTTTGTTGCGTGGCTTGAAATTTGCTTATTTTTTTTTTATAATACCCGTGAAGTAACGTTGCGTTATCTTCAAGGCGTATTCTACAAGACAACAAACCGTTTGTCAACACCTTGCAAAAAATTTAAAACGATGTTTCAGGAGGGGTTTGTAATGGGGGCAGAACTGAATTTTGGCGAGAGGCTAAAAGAAGCTCGCAAAACTAAAGGTCTAACTCAACGGCAAGTCGCAGAAGAATTCGGCATTACCAAAGTCGGCTATCAAAACTATGAATACGGTCGCCGTGAGCCGTCTATTCCTGTACTGTGCCGGCTTGCTGATTTTTACAATGTGTCCTTAGATTATTTGTTCGGTCGCACCGACGAGCCACAGTTGTTAGACAAGGCAACATTGGCGGCGGTTAGACAGATACAGGGGCATAGGGCAGGAGAAGCCGCAAAATGAGCTTTCAGCTTTCAACCTACGAGCCGCCTTCGGGCGGCTTATTTCATTTGTTGGAAGGTGAGCCCTTGCCGAGCAAGCAGGCAGATGAAGTCGTTGGTTGCCACCGTGCTGTAGGCGTCAGGGCGTTTTTTCTTTTTGTAGTTTTCAAAGAACCAGTGAACGTCGCCTTTGGCGTCGGTCATTTTGCGTGACATTGCTGATGTCTCTTGCCTCTGTGAACTACACCCGCCTATAGAGGAGGGGGAATTCTCGCGCTTTTAGGTTAAAACGGTGTGTCTTCATCGGGCACCGACGTGCCGCTAAAGTTGCCGCGAGAGTTATCTTTTTTCTTGCTGTCGGCGAACTCGAAACTATCAACAATAACGTCTGTGGAAGTTTTCTTGTCGCCGTTTTTGTCTTCGTATTGGCTGAATCGCAACTGCCCTTCCACGATTATTTTGCGCCCTTTTTCAAGGTATTGCGCCATAGTTTCTGCAGTCTTGCCGAAGGCAACGAGATTGAAAAAGTCGGTCTCGTTTTTGTTCCCGCGTCTGGTAACGGCAATGCCGGTGCGAGCAATAACCGTGGAGGCAGTGGTTCTGGCTTCAATGTCGCGGGTCAAGTTGCCGCAAAGAAAAACTTTGTTCATATTTTTTCCCCCTTACATATTATTAAAGGTTTTTTTACTTGGCTTTGAAGATATACGCACGCCTCATCAAAAGAAACATCGAAGAATTCTCTGCGTATGCGTCTGTTGGCAAAATGCTTGTGGCAACAGGCTTCGACGCGTCGAGCTTCACTGTCATCGAGCCGCTCAGAAAAGCACCACAGGATAATTTCTAAGCCGGAATGCCCTATGATAGTATCCCCTCTTCTACGCACGGAATTTGATATGCCAATTTTGATGGTGTCGTTGCTGAATAAAAGAACGTATACATGTTTGCCAATGTTCTTACGCATAATCTATGCGGCTCCGTCTACAAACAATATAAATTTATCTATTAGCTCTTTTAAGGTGCGGTTGTCGCGGTACCATTTCCTTTTAAAGTAGAATTCGCGTACACGGCAAGCCCCAGCGTCAATGTCAACTTCGGGGTCATCAACGTCATGCGCCGCGATAGCGAAGACTGCAAGTTTCCCCAGTCTTGAGAAGTCGTCACACATGCGAGTTAAGGCAAGCGTTTGCCCTGTGGGGACGGCTTTATCTCTAAGTTTGATTTCAAAGAGCACATATGCCTTGTTATGGTACTCGATTAATCCATCGCAATCTGTAGGCATACCTTTTTCTCCTATACGAATGCCACCGAAATCAATCAGTTGCTTCGCTCTTGCTCTATTTTGAATTTCGCTTTGCATGATTTTCCCTCCGTGTAGAGTTTAAGGCGGGACGGTCGGTAATGAGCCGGCAAAATCGGTCGTGGCAAGTGTCACCCCGTAAAGGCACCTCGCTCGCGATTGTTTTACGTTAAACTACGTTCCGCATAAAGTCCGCCGAAGCGGTAATTGAAAATTGCAAGGAGTACTGGTTCAGCTTTTCGCAGGCAGTCAGAATTGCACTGACGGCAGAGGTCTTTGAGCCTATGCTACTACTTGTTGCCCGCATAAAGCCCGCCGTAGCGGGAAGGTGGGATATTTTATGGGTTAAAGTTGATGTCAAGTTAAGTCGCGGTATCGATAGCCGCCCGCCGCAAGCTCCGGCAAGAGACGGGCGACTATTTCAACCGCATATCACAGAAAGGAGAAACGTAATGGAAATAACCGTTTGAGCCGTCGGCAAGGCTCACGCCTGCCTTCGCACGATTCTCCGGCACCGCTGAAGGCAGAGCGTCAACCTTGCGGTCGAATCTATTTCAGGAGGTCTCCAATGAGAAACTTCCCTCCGATAGGAGGCTAAATAACTACACGCTTTTTTGCGTCCCATCCGTGTTGTAAGTGTCAACGATTTTTTGAGATTCCGCTACAATCAGCTTGTTATAACTTTGCCGCACCAACTGGTAAGTCTCTTTGCTGGCGTATTGGTTGGCGTTTATTAAACTGAGATGATAGTTAAGAGCTTCTCGGCGCATGGCAAGATGTTGCTCAAGCGGATAAAATTCATCCGTTTTAAATTCGTCTCTCAGTTTATTGCGCCGTTCTACGTCTTCCCAAATTTCGTTTTCTACACTGCCGTAGTTGCTCATACGGTCACTCCTTTGCATTTTTTGCTGTTACAGGCAACAACTACATTAAGGGTTTTGTCATTAGGTAAATGGCGATGAAAAGAAGTGTGCCGCCTATAACTCCTGCCACTAACCCAACCGCCGAAATAAGGATTAAATCTTTTACGAACTCGTTCATTAGCTGTCACCTGCCCCTACCAGCATTGTTCCTGTGATAGTGCCTTTATACATCGCCGTTGGATTACAGTTTTTGGGGAAAACCAGTGCAATTTCTTGTAAGGTTACTCCCTCAGGAGAAATCCTTCTGCAAAACTTATCGAGACGGGCTTTTATGCTGTCTGCTATTTCAAACGCCGCATTTTCGGTTATCTCGTTTTTCCCACGTACAGTGACGACAGTCTTGCCGTTATAAAACGCTTTGTCACCGTCAATAAAGAGTGCCATAGGATTACCCCTCTACCTTTCTTGCAAGTTTCTCTTCGTCTTCTGTCAGGCATTTATCAATAGCCATAATAACGTATGTCGCCTTAGATAGACCTTTGCGCCGAGCGGCAGTTATAATTCTTTCCTCAAACCAAGGCGGGACGGTGAAGGAAAGCACTTTATTCCCTGCACTCGTCACAGTCGTAGTGGGGGTTGCCTGATTCCGCTTGCTCATTAAAAACATCCTTTCTTTTCTCTTCGTACTCTTCTAGTGCCGTGTTGATTGCATTCATAATGTAGCCGTTTCGTGATAAACCTTTGCTTTTGGCGATAGTTGTTATCTTGTTCAGAATCTCTGTGGGCACATAAAGCCCAACGATTCTTTTACCGTATGGGTTTTGGCACAACTCCTCTTTTTCAGGGCGTCCACGCGGTCTGGTCATTTTATCGCCTCCTTTGTCTTTCCTATAAGCTATTATAGTTTTTTTTTTTTTTTTGTCAATTCCCTGCAGAGAAAAAGTGGCAAAAAATTACCCCCCTTTTTTTACAAACAGGGGGGTTGTAATAGGGAGAAATTTTATTGGTAACGTTCCATCATTTTCTGAAGGAACTGGCGTTCTTGTTCGTTCTGTGCCACGTCCATAAGCTCTTCGATATGCGCGATAGTACGGTCTCTGCGGCTGTGCCCGCTGTATCCGCTGCTACCACTTCCGCCGTCGTAGTAACGCCCTGAACTTCCGCCGTCATGCGAGCCGTCGTGAGAACCACCGCTGTCCCTGCTTGTAAAGCGTCCATTGGCAGCACGCCCACGACGATAGGAATTGCCGCTATTGCCCATAGAGGAGTCGTCGTCATCGACGTCTTCAATGCGGTTGAGCGTTTCCAAAGCACAAAGGTCTTTGCACAAAAGTTCTATATCGGGTGGAGACATATTTGCTTTTTTGCGAATAAGCATTTCAATATGTTCTTCCACTGCCTCGCGAATTTTCTTTTCAATGTTGTCCATTATACTCGTCCTCCTTTCAGCGAGTTATCGCCAAATCAGGGCGACTTATAATGATATTGGCATTTTGCACGAGAATAGGTTGGTCACTGGTATTTCTTACGGCGATAGATTCACAGCAACCGACGAAGATACCCGCGTTAATCGCCCTACTGACGTTGAAGAATTCTTCGACAGCGGCGGGCGTCACAGTCATAGTGCTTGCGGGAAGTGTTGAGCCGTCAATCGTAATGGCAACTGAAATTGCGCCAACGGTTCCGCCGGTCGGGACAGCGATATTCGCTCCGAAGTCGACGAGATAATTAGCAGTGCGTTGACGCCGACAAGGACAACCGTATTGACGCGGCACGTAACCTTTCAGTAGGAAACTGCCTGTATCGTCACGATGAAGAATCAATCCGCGATTGCAAGGAACAGGATTTTCAGTGAAGATAATCGTTTCGCCGGGGTTGACGGTTTGTTGCGCCGAATAAGTCCATTCAGCCAAAATAATCACCGCCAATCAGTTGCAACCGCAACCGCAGTAATTTTGCCCGCAACAACCTGTAACGGGATTCGGGACTTGATAGGCAGGAATAGGCGTAGGGTTAATGGCACGAATCAGATTAGCAGTCTGGTTATTGTTGTCTTGAATCAAGGCGGCAGTTTGAGCGGTTTGAGAAATGGCACCTTTGAGCGCAACAATTTCAGCGGCTTGGTCTGTGACTTTCTGCTTGTAACTGTCGAGTTCGAGCTGGCAGAGTTTATCCTGAATAGCCTGAAAACCTTGCGTCTGACTATTAATAATCGCCTGAGTGTTAGCGGTATTACTTGCAATGATGTCGCGGACGCCGGTATTGATAGCTTGACGGTCGGCGCAGTTCTCTTGCGCAATCGTAAACTTTAAGTCACTGACGGCGGCGCGGTTATCACAACAGCATTGTTGCAAGCTCATAGCAAGCTGATTCATGTTTTGATTGTTGGCAAGTTGGTTGGCGTAAAGAGTGCCGTTAATGGTATCCTTCGCGCCCGTGATAGCCTGCGCGGTCGCATATTGCCCATTGGTAATAGCCGCAGTGATATTGGCGTTACCTTGGCAGGTAGCAACAGCGGCGTCGGCAAAGCCGTTACCAACTTGCGACTGCAGAGCGGCGATAGAACTTTGAGTAGCCTGTTGGTCGAAACCGCGCTGAATGTCAGCCTGTGCGGACACGTAACCGCCGCCTCCACGGTTTCCCCAGCCGTTATTGCCCCAGCCGCCGGCGAACAGGAACAAAAGCAAAATCCACCAGCCGCCCTGCCCGCCGAAGTCTCCCCAGCCGCCATAACCGCGATTACCGTTACCGTTGCCCATGACAGCCGCGAAGTCGGCAGGGCTCATGTTGCCATAATCCATAAATCAACACGACCTTTCAAAAAATTAAAAACGCTGACCTGTTATTTGATTCGCGATGTCACGAAGTCGGTTAAACTGGTCTTGCGTCATTTGCCCACTATTCAAAAGTTGTTGCACGATAGCTTGCGGGTTCTGCCCGCTTTGCTGAAAGTTTCTGGCGAAATTTTCAAACTGTTGCCGGAACTGCGGATTGTTTTGGAATTGATGAACTTGCTGAAACATTGTTCTTGCCCCCGATTAATGCGCCGAGTTTCTCAATACTTTTTTTGAGCTCTTCAAATTCATTTCGAGAAACGAAGTTGCCCGTGTCGCTTTGCACTGCCGGTTTGACTTCGGTAAAGTCGAAAGCGGCGAATTTGGCGGGCAAGCCGTTGATGTCGGTAGCTTTAAGCCAAAATTTTTTTAGGTTGAAGTCAATCAGCAGTACGGTGTTACCAGCCGCGACAGGATACATGCTCGCGCCGGATTCACCCTGAACCGTAACGACCATAACGCTGTTGTTTTGCGGTTGGTACTGCTGATATTGTTGCGGTTGTGGATAACCGCCGAAGTAGTTAGCCAGATTAATCACTCCCAAAAGTAGACAGGCACTTCATCACCGCTGTCCCATGCGTCGTAATAATCGCCGTTGACGACTGCCACAACATGAGAGCCTGTAGCAAGCAGAAAATTCCCGTGGCGATTGTCACGGCAAAAATCACGAACGGTGTAACAGTCTGGGCAGGTATCCGGTATGACGTGGCGACGATAGCCGAGCCGTTTCAGATAAGCCGCCCAAACATTATTGCTTGACGGCATATCGCAGAGTTCAAACCCTGCAAGCGCAATGTCCATATATGTTGTCTGCCAATCCTGCCCTGTGAGTTTGCTGACAGCGCGAATCACACAGTCGCCAACTTTCTTTCCGGCAGGATTAGGGTTGAAGTAAACGTAACTCATGCGCCAATGATAGCAGTTTTAAGCACAAAAAAAGTGGCGGAAAAGTCTACGAAAAGTGCACCTTGTCATAGACTTCCGCCAAACGTTTTTTTATGACTGAATCACAGCAAGAAAAATTCAAAGCGATTTTGCAGATTGACCAATCCTTGAGAATGTGCAGGTTGACAATTTCTTCTTGCCTCGGTGTCAATTTCGCCTCGTGAATCAGCTTGTTGTATTGTGCTCGTGACGCCGCCTTGAGTAAATCTCTTGCCGCCTTGCGTGATTCTTTCATTGAGCTTTATCAATATCGTCGTACAAAATATTACCGTCGAAGGATTTGCCGTTGATGATTAGCTTATCAGTGAATTGCCACATGTAACCTTTGAAGTCGTCGGTTTTATTCCATTGCGCATTCCAAATGGGACAACCTAAAGCCTGCCAATCAACCCAATCACGGAGCCAATAAAGCCCTGTATAAATTCCTGCATTGAGCGGCTTGACGGCGTCAAGAAAAGCGCGGCAGATATTTGTGACGTTACGTTTGGAGTAAACAAAACCGTGACGTTCTTTGTAGCCGTCGCCGTCTTCAAGGTCGAAGAAAACGGGCAGTTCAAGCAGGCAACCTGCCTCGTGAATAATGCGCTTGCAGAATTGCCCTTCGATAATGGCGTCGGAAGGCGTGAGAGCATAAGAATAATGATAAGCACCGCAAATTAATCCTGCCTCGTGCGCCGCGTCGACGTTGCGTTGAAAAGTCTCGTCAATGCCGCTCTTGCCGTAACCGGTGCGACAAATGGCGAAGTCGATACCTGCATTTTTAACGGCGTGCCAATCGACAAAACCATTATGAACAGAAACATCAATGCCTTTCATAAAAATTCCTCCTTTAAGTTAGTAAGACATACGCTCATGATGAACCTCCTTGCATGTTGGCATAGAGCGCGTCGAGATAAGCAATGTTGTCGGGATAAGCGGAAACGGATTTAGGGACGGACAGGTTTTTAATCTTCGTGCTCGTGAGCTTAGTTGTGCCTTCGTGGATGGACATGGACCTTGCGGCAACGTCATCGGTCTGCCAAGTAGGGCTGCCGGCGGAATCAAGCGAGACGAAACTTATTGGTTTCTTAACGATGCCGGGGAGCATGACGGTGCAAGGCTGAACGTTGCTGTTGTCGTCGGTGTATTCGTAGGTGACATAAGCGGTAAAGAGCGAATCCATTTTGGAAGCGGCAACACCGCATTTTTCGTAAGCGACTTCGGCGACGGTGCCGGAGCAATATACCCTGTCGGTGCCGCGAAAATAAGAGCAAGGGTCAAAGCGGTCGTAGCCGATTAAAGTGTCGTTGGTCACGTCGTCGGTGTGCGTTGCAAACTTTATATGAACGCTCTCGTCTGCTGCTATAGAATAGTAGCCATTTTCGGCTGCGCCAATGCCGTAACCAACGACAATGCCCGCGCTGCCGTTTGTAAAGCGAATTGCGTTTTTACCAATCCCGCCGGTTATGACGTTTGCACTGCCGCCGCCCGTAACGTAAACATTGGACAAAATCGAAGTTTCGGTGGAGTTGCAAATGACGGTCGCATTGGGAACGTTTGGAGCAACTGAAATATTTTTGAGCCCTGGGTAGTACGCGATACCGTTTGCAAGTGTCGGGTCGTAGCCCAGTGAGCTGTTGGCGTCGGCGATAACTCCGAAGTCATAAAAGCCGCAGTAAACAGTGGCGGCATCGCAATTGGTAGGGTCGTTCGGGTCGGAGAAAAGAACGGCAGGCAAAACGGTATCCGAGGCGATGGCGGGCAAAGCATAAGTGCCTCCCCCAAAAACGAGCTTGACAGAAGAAGCGTTGGCGTTATCAGTACCGACAATCGGAGCGTAATAAATCGTGTCGTCGTGGCGAATGGCAAGACGTTTGCCCGAAGGTTGCTCGTCGGTTGTCGGAATGATAATCGTATCGCCGCCGTGATTGAATTTTAAATTCATCAGTCGTCCTCCAGCCAAAAAGCACCTTCGACGGTTGAAGACGTTGTTCCGATAGTGAACGGTGACCATTGCCCGTCCGCGCGAAGGAATTTAGAAACGTCGCCCGCGCTCGGAGCCGGAACGAGCCCGCTTAAGCCCGCCGTGGAAAGTCCTGCGCCCGTGAAGTCAGTCGGAGCAGCATTGGCAATATCGGCGGCAACGGCATTGGCAAGCGTGAGCAATTCGGCGAGAATGTATTGTTTAGTTTTAGTGGAAACGTTTTCGAGTTGCCTGCCAAGGACAAAATCATTGGCGGAGCCTGTCATAAAAATCATCTCCTGTAAAAAAAAGCCCGCCGACTTTTTGAGACGACGGGCAAGAGAAAAATTATTCGCCGAAAATGGTTGTGAGCATGGAAGTAATATCGGCATCAGTGGCTACGCCGTGCCCGCTGTCGGTCAAATTGCCGTTGGCGTCGAGAGCCGCGATATTGCCGCCGGTAGCGTTGGCGACTTTATCAGCCTTGCCGCTAATGTCGATGTTGACAGTTTTGCTTGAAACAGAAAGCGCAGTTCCGTTTACTTGAACAGTCTCAATGACGTTGACTTGCGCGCCCGTATCAATGCCCGCGAGCTTAGTTTTTTCTGCGGTCGTGTAATCGTTGGTCGAAAGAACTTTTGCGCCGTCTTTCGTGACGTAATTTGACAAATCGACGGTGCCGCCGAGATTATCCCAGCCCGTATCAGTTTTAACAACGTTATCGCCTGCTTTAATGGCAACGCCGTTTTCGTCAGTGCCGCCCGCCGCAGTGATATTGTAAACGTCACCCGCAGTGGCATTGGCAGGAAGAGCAGCGAAGTTGGCAACGGTGCCCTTGACTTTGTAAACGCCCGCGATGTCGGTTTTCTTGGCATATGCGCTAAGGTCGAGAGCAACGGTTTTATTCGTGATAGTTTGAGCGGTGCCGTCAATGGTGATGCTGTCGATAGCCCCTGCCGCCGCCTCAACAGCTTCAATTTCATTTTTGAGCCGAGTGACGATTGTATTCAAATGAGTTGTGAGAACGAATTTACCTGTGTCCGGCATTGTCAATTACCTCCCAAAATACTGTTCAAAAGATTTTCAATATCGGCATCGGTCGCGACGGGCAGTTCGCCGTCTTCAACGATAATCGTACTTGAGCCACCACCACCTTTCAAATCAACTTCAAAAGGGACGACGCGAGCCTCAGCACCTGCACCGTCGACACAGCGAAGATAAATATCCGTGCCGTTGAAAGAATGTTGGTGCAAAGGATAAATAAAAATGCCGCTGTCCTTGACGTTAGACTGCGCCATTTCTATCGTGTAGATGTGGCTTGTGTTCTGCACAGTGCCTGTGGTCTCGCTGATTTTTGTAAAATCGTTCGAGAGCAGATAAACCATTTGAATCACTCCTTTCTTAAAAGGTGTTCGACTTTGTAAGCCAATTCGTGCACTTTTTCTTTGAGCGTTTCCAGCTCGTGCGACTGTTCTGCCTCGCGCCTGTCTATTTCGTCAGTCTGCTTGTTTATCGCGCTGGTAAGTTCTTTGAGCGTTTTGTTGACGCCGTACAGCGTATAAAAACAGATAGCGGCAGGAACGCCGATATTGCCCAAAAGCTTAAGCAACAGTTCCTCTTCCATTCGCCCCACCTCCTAAGGTGTTCCACTCGATAAAGCATAAAGCCCGCCGTTGTGTAAAACTACAATGGGCGTTGCGGTTTCTGCGCTCGGCAAAACCAATGCGTTGTACCAATTAGCTCCTGCCCAACGCACAGAAAAGGCAAAATCCCCCTGCGAGGCACTTGGTATTAAAGGTGCGGTTACGACTTCCCCGTTATGACGTACGTTAAAAGCAAGATATTTTTCGCCGGCAGTAGTTGTTCTCTTAATGTCAAGGGAAAGTGGGAATGTCGATATTATGAAGTTTAAGAAAACATTGTCCCCGTTCTCTGCCATAAGAGTGAAGTTATTAAATTCTTCGGCAACATTAACGTTACCTGTCCAAGAGAAATATCTGCCGTCTTCCGTTAGCATTTCAATTAGCCCTTCTATTGCGCCGCTATCCATATGGATTAATACGGTTTGCCATTGGTCTGCTTCGCCAGCGGCAGAATCTTGTTTCACTATTTCCCCGTTGGAGAGAAAGGTTGTTCCTGCTGACGAAGCGCATATACCGCATTCGCCGTTCCCGTCGTTGTTGTAGAACCACCAATTACTTGTACTGTCAAAGCGAACTGTAAAACGGCACCACACGGACATTATCGGGCTGTAAACGAAGTCTCCAATATCCTCTGATTTTTCCACAAGCATACGCATTACATCACGCATTGTTACGTCTATAAACGGCAGGGGGTAATTCCCGCCTCTGTCGAGCTTTATCCTGTCTATCGTGGTTTTGCAGTTAACTACGTTAAGCATTTCTGTTACACGAACAATAGTGGGGTTTTCGCTTGGTTCCAAGCGGAGGTTAGAAATCATAAAATTGGAGAAAGATGTTGAGATATTTTGAGACCAGCAAGCAAAAGAATAAAAGGGATACCCGTTATTCACGTTGCCAACATACCCTTCAAGCTTATCCAGTCCAGACCATAATTCGATTAAGCCGTTGCTTGCGTCGCTCACCATGTGAAGCAAAAATCTTTGCGTACTTCTTTCTTTGACTACATCAGGCAGGGTTTTTACAACGCTCCCGTTAGAATAAAAGCATACTGCGAGCGTTGAATCCGAGGCAACTCCCGTAAAACTGCCCAGCACGTGTTCGCCTACACGCCACTGCCCGCCGCCAAAGAACACATCAAACAGTGCCCAAACTTCGTGAGAAGCCGGTAAAAAGAAATATATCGGCTCGCCTGTACCAAGGATTATCGCTACATTCTCATAACGCCAACGGGTCGATTCGTTTCTTGTTCTGTATTCAACGGCAACATAAACAGTGCTTGCTGTAGAATACGTGGCATTACTAAGCTGGGTGACGTTACGGACGTATGGTGAATAATCCAACACCCCCACTTCAGTTGGCAAATACCAGCCCTCTAAGTCTGTCATCGAAGAATCCGAGCGAAGAGCTGTAATACTTTTTAAAGCTTTTGCGCGAAGTTGAACAGGTTGTCTTGCGTTCTTGAGGTCAGCGAAAAGCTTATCGTCAGGCAGCGCAGTGCTCCAAAAGCGAGCCTCAAATAAATTCATTTCCATGTCAGGGGCAATGCTAATGCAGACAGTGCTAGAATTTTTAACATGTGCGTTATCCAAATGAGCAACACATTTGCCGTCGCAGAATAAATCAAGTGAAAAATCTTGATTTGAACGGGCAACCACTTTATGCGGAGCACCATCATTTACAACAGCTGTGCTTACCAAATTAAATTGTGAGTACCCTTGTGGTTCCGCCCAGAAGCAAAGCACCCCGTCATTTACACAGAAGCCCCAACTGTTATTATTATACCCGCTAACGTCACGTTGGATGATTGCTGGTTGGTTATAATATGTGTTATTGCTTGCCGTTGACAGAGTAGAGAATTTTACTTCGATAGTAAATTCTGCCACGCCAGCTAAAACTTCAAGAGGCAAAGTAGCGGTGCTATTGCTACTTGCAAGGAAACAGTAACATGTGTCTTCACTATTATCTGGCGGAACACCTTGCTGCCGTAAGTCAATATCAGCGTTGGATTCAACGTTCACAGTGCCGAAAGATAAATTGTCGCTGAAAGTCAGTTCGCCGTTTGAAATGATAACGTTGCTGAAAAGATTTTTCACGCCGTCTGACTGCAGATAAATGTTGGAAAAGTCGACGCCGTTATTGACGTTGCCGATGTATTCGCCGCACTTGACGCCGTCGCACCACAATTCAATCGCGCCGCTGTCAATGCCCGAAGTCATACGCAAAAGCCACGTTTGCAATGTATTCGTCGCCAAAACGTTATCGATATTCAAAACCGCACTGCCGTTGGAGTAAAGTTGCAGTCGAGTGTTGCTTGAACGATAAATGCCGGTTTTGCCGTTCGAGGTGCTGAAAACTCTGAACGCGTTGCCGCCTTGATGATACAAATCAAATTTAATCCAAATGGTTTTGGCGGCGTCGCAGTCGAAAGATTTTGCTTGCGAAGTTTGATAGAACGCGACGGAAGTTTTCGATTGAGTTGCGGGCAGATTATTGAGCGTGGTAGCGTCGGGCAGAACCAAACTTGCAAAGCCTGCATTTTCATAACGCCACGTCAAAGGTGCGTTGTCGATTTGATTTTGAACGGAAAAGCCGATTGAATATCTTGCGTTGAAGTCAGCTTTGAGCGCGTCAATTTCGGCAACGGTCATCGGAATAAAATTTTGCGTGTGCAGTGCGATGCCGTCAATGATTTGGAATTCGTCGATGGTGCCTGCAAAAGAACCGTCGCCGAAATAATTTGAACGTCCGAGCCAACAGTTGGCGAAGGACGTTTGATTGAGCGTGTAATTTGTTTTAGTGGCGACTAAAGAGCCGTCGACAAAGCAACGGAAAATTTTATCGGCGTGTACGTAAGAAACTTCAAAGTCATGTTCGACGCCGTGAGAGCAGTTGAAATTGGTCTTGCTGCTCATGCACGCGAAACGCATTGTCGTCGTCGAAGTGTCGTTACGGCAAATCGTGATTAGATTGGCGTCGGTCTGCATGGTTTGATGAATGGTAAAGACACGTGCACAGGAGCCGCTTGACGAATTGACGTTGAATTTGCCGCGAATGGTGAAGTCCTTGCCGCCGAGAGTAATGCCGCCGTCTTTAGCCAGCCATTGATTGACGCCGCTAAGTTGGAGCGCACCGTTTGAAGTGGGATTGTTATAAGCGTGCCACAAATTGCCGGCAATATCTTCGGTCGGATAATTATCAGCAGTCAACCAAACTTTCGTCGCCGAATTCAAAATCGGAACGTTATCAATCTGCGCGGACGTGTCAGCGTCAATGACTCGTTCAGCAAAACCTGCAAGCTCAACTTCGGCGGCAAATAATTCGTCATCAGTGGGCGGCGTGAAATTTTCAGTCCAGAGAGCCTCGGTGTGAATGCAAAAATCTCGCATGTCCAAAGCCGTCCGATGGTTGCTGCGTCTGGCAATGTGCAACGTGGTTACAGTGTCAGTGAAAGTGCCGACGGTGTAAGATTTTTTCAGCGCGCCGTCAAGGAAGAAATAAAGCGTGTTGTCCTTGCGAACCATGGCGAAATGATGTTCGGCGTTTTTGAATTCGGAAAGCAAAGCCGAATCCAACTCGTACCAGGCATTGGTGTTGCCGTTATTGTTGTAGTGGGCATTGAAGCGCGCTTTGCTACCGTAGCATTGCCAACTGAAAGCGTCCGGGTAAAACGAGAAGAAACCGCCTTCGGACGTTTTGCTGTCACGATAATTCATGTAAAAATGAATCGTGAAGTCCGAATTGAAAAGTTCGCTCGGCGGCGTGAAATTGGTCAGCTCAAGATATTGGTTGGTGCCGTTGGTCTTCAGCGCGCCGTTTGAAATTTTTGGAGCGCCGTAAGCAGTCCACGAATTACCGCACAAATCTTTCGTGGTCGACGCGTGCAACGGCAACCAGACGATTAAACTTGAAGTATTCATCACGACACCTGAACGATAGCGGCAGAAACTTTGACGGAGACATCGCGATTGACGACGGGATAATCGGAATCAGACGACGTGCCCTTGAGATAAAAAATTTTATTGGTGTCGGTGATGCCGCTCATCGTGATTGACGTTGAAAAAGTTCCGTTCTGCGTCGTGCACAAGCTGAAATGATTATCTGCGTCGTCGATAATAGAAATGACAACGTCATTGACGGTTTGATAGCCGGTGGCAGTTCTAATGCCGAGCGGAATAGTTTTCGTTTCGTTGACGGCGGCGTTGAGTTTCATTTGAATCGGCGCGGTAAAAGCTTTGCTAATGCTGACCTCGTCGCCGTCCTGCGCACCGGCAGTGGCATTTTGATAAATTTTAATCAGAGTATTCATCTTCAATCTCCTCCCCAGCTTCAGCTCCGTTTATTGGTGCAATTATCGCAAGGCAGTTCGCTAGGTCAACCGTAGGATATTCGTCAGAACGGGAGACAGCTTTTAAATAAAATATCTTATTAAGCCCGCGTATTTGCTCTGCAGGGAATTTAAAATCAATGAACGACGAAAAAGAACCGTTTTCTTCTTTGCAAAGCGATAAATGTGCGTCAGGGTCGTCACGTATTACAATTCTCGTTGTTCCAGATGTCATATAGCCAAGCGATGTTCGTACTGCCAATTTAACCACGCTGGTTTCGTTTTGCTCCGCGTCTAAATCAAAGGAAACAGGGGAAGAAGTTTCGTAGTCTTCTTTGGGGTCTAAATCAAAAACACCGGCAGAAGGAACACTACCAGCGTAAGACACTAATGTCCCATCTCGCATATTCTCTGTGGGATTATCTTTTAAAATATGTATTAACCCGTACATAAGGCACTCCTCTCTGATTAAATAACCGATAGCCACATTGCGCCTTCCGTAGTGGAAGGGACAGTGTCTAGAAGGAAATTCAAATACTCACTGCTCGCGCCTGTCATTTTTACCCCTTCGCCTATTTTTATGCCACCTTTAATCGTTTTCGTCGCGGTCGGCAATACATAGGGAGTTGCGGAAAGAGTATTGCCAGTTAGTTCCAGCCCGTTCCCTGCAGAAATGCCGCCCAGTGGAAGCCCTGAAAGAACGCCGTTATCCCAAGTCAGCCCGCCACCAATAGAAGGGTCAAAAGTAAGCGTTTTGTCCGCCAGCTTCAATCCTTGCCCTGCAGAAATGCCGCCCAGTGGAAGCCCTGAAAGAACGCCGTTATCCCAAGTCAGTCCGCCGCCAATAGAAGGGTCAAAAGAGAGCCTTTTGGCGGCCGG
>ODAI013358033.1_pt1 | contig 47849 bp, 32 predicted proteins | sample 1539321 | NCBI WGS metagenome assembly ODAI01 (sample SAMN02144231, study PRJEB22623) | gut metagenome | biome: sheep rumen | host: Ovis aries | place: New Zealand
GAACTGAAGACGTTGATCTGATGCAGGATCTTCTGGACGGTAAATCAATAACCGCAGAAGTAAGAGCGGCGCTGTGCTACGGTGATTTGCAGAACCATGACATAAATGACTTCTGGACTCTGCTGCTTTATACCGGGTATCTGACCTTTGATCCGGCATACCGTTCATCAAAAAAGAATGAATACAGACTGTACATTCCAAATGAAGAAATAAGAGACTGTTTCAGGGATAAAATTCTTGAGTTCTTCAAGAACAATTCTGTTATAAAAAATCATACAAAGGGACTGATGTCAAGTCTGTTCAACGGCGAAGCAGACAAGGTACAGGAGCATCTTAACGGTCTGCTCAGAAAGTATGTCTCCATCAGGGATTTTGCAACTAGAGCACCGAAGGAAAACTACTACCACGGTTTTATGAACGGTCTGTTGATTAACAGTGTCTCCTACGCTCGGGAGCTTAAATCAAATGTAGAATCAGGAAATGGTTATGTAGATCTCATCATAGGTTCTGAAGAAAAGAACACTCTGGTGATACTGGAACTGAAACAGACCGATGGAGTACCTACTTTTGGAGGAAAGGCAAAATTAGCCGAGATTGCACTGAAGCAGGTAATCGACACCGGATATGCAGAGCCGTATGCGGATGATGACTTTGTCAAAAATATTTATGCGTACGGGATCTGTTTCCACAGGAAAAGCTGTGCTGTTGCCGGTGAGAAACTGAAATAAACAGTTGCCTTAAAGGTTTACAAATACCATAACGTAGCTCTCATACTTCTTTGATCGAAACGTTGTAATATTTGCGGTTCTGTAAATATTTTAATAAGGTCGTTTAAAAAATAAACAATAACTAAATACTAAAAAAGGGCACTCTTGTATAATAAAAAGCAATCAAAGACAAGAGGGGGCCCTTATGAATTCAAATTTATTCTACACTACTTACGACTAAATAGATACAGTTCAGAATTCAAATTCAGATTGTAATTATTTGAAACTACCAGGATATCCGGATTTAATCAACTAGGGATTCCTTAGGGATTCCTGTTTTGTTGAATGACAGTCCAAGAGTACATAACGGGAAGGGTCATAAAGCTAACCCTTGTTACTTGGTAAAAGGTAGTTTTAGTAGTAGCGATAACGATGTGCAAACCTGCCCTATATGTGGACAGGCAATGCATGTAAATGACAGATTAAGCATCTATCTAAGGCATTTACCGTTTGGATGTGTTTCAACTCTCCTGGAGGTAAATTCCGTTCAGTATATCTGTCCCCTGTCACATGTTCAATCAGCAACGCGTCAAGTACAGATCTTCGAGCAGCAGTCCGAAATTACATTCAGAACCTGAAAATTACCGTCACAGCGGGTGAAATTTAAAGTTACGTTTTTGTTTAAAAACACTCATATCAAATTTACGGTTCAACAGTTGCAATCATCACGATCCTTAATAATTAAGGATCACATACTGAAAAATAATCATCTTAAACCTCTCCCGGTCGCAAAAACAAAGGCCAATCCCCGAAGGAACCGGCCCTTGACTTTAACTGCAGTCAGCAGTCGGATTATCTGGCTGACTTTCTCATTCTGTACCAGCACAGTCCGCCGAGCAGCAGAACAGCTAGACCTCCGGTTGAACCGGAACCGCCGCCGCTCTTATCCTCACCGTAGGTGATTTCTTTACGTTCATATTTTACACGGAAGTTTTCGTCAACATCCTTACCGTTGATAAACTTGTCTGAAGTAAGCATGATAGTAACATTATGAGCGTTATGGTAGTTTGCCCAGTCACTGTTGCTGTCATAACGGTAGGCATTTGCAATGATCACATTGTTGTCATTAATATCACCTACATTGTATATGTAATAGTACTTGCCGTTGATTTCACAGGTCGATGAAGTACAGATCAGATCGTTGAGCGGATAGAACTTGGAGGATTCAATATTATAGATGAAAGCTTCCTGTTCGCGCGGAATTCCGCCAACTGTGGCATACTGAGAATCCTCATCATCTGCAACACCGACAACCAGATTGTTGTTATTAATGGCAACTGCACGGTTCGTTGCACCTTTGAACGGATGATTCTCCAGCGGAATTGACGCCTTTTCATCGGCAATTTTAAATAAAAACATTTCAACCGGATAATTCAGATGGTTCAGAGAGGTGAATCTGATATTACCGATGGCATAACCGTTGTCATTGGCATCAACAAACCAGGTGGCACCGTAATGTTTGTCATCCTCGCCCGGACGGTCGATACCGTCTGCATTGTGGGCATCACTTACGTTGCTGAAGGTTCCGTTACTGTAATCAAAAGACCACCAGGTTGAGATACTGAGTGTATCAGGTCCTGTCTTGTTAGTTGCAGAGTGACCGAAGGCATAGTATTTTTCACCATATTTAACAACAGCCTTGATATCGGCCAGATTCATATCGCCATCAAGATCTGCCGGTCTGTAATGTTTAAATACCTGCTTTGCCAAAACCTTGTTACCGGAAGGATCGAAGGCCCACACCACCGGTTCATTTGAGTAACCTGGGCAGTTGCGCATCGCCCCCATGAAATCATCCTCGTCGTAACGGCTGTAGCAGTAGTAGAAATATCCGGTATCGGTAAAATTGGTCTCGCTGTTTGCACCGCCGATCAGGAATGATCCGTCGCTAGTCTGCAGGGATGAAGAAGCAGTACCGAATCCTTTCTTCTTTCCTTCAAGATAAACCTGACTTCCGGAACTCCATACCACAGGATAACGGATGCCGGCCTCAAAATATTTGCTTCTGTCTTCAGAGGAGGAACTTCCGGTACGGTCCTGATTTTCAACCCATCCGGTTATCATAGTTGTGCCGTCTGTTCCTAGATTGGTTCTTATACCCTGGAACATGTCAAGCTCTTCACCGTAGCTGAGTTTTGAAGACATATAGGAGGTATTCTCATGAAGAGCCTTGTAGAAACTGTGGGATTTACCGTCATCAACAACATCCGAATCATAGTAGCTGTTGCATACGGCACTGTCATATATGCACCCTACCAGATAGGTATGATAGTCACCGAGACTGATTTCAGTTGGAAGAGAATCAAAGTAGGACCACCAGTCATACTTCTGCACTATATTTGAATAAACATCCGCCTTCGCTGCCAGTTTGTAACCGTATTCATTATCATTGTCTGAAATTTCGGTAATGGTAAAGAATGGCTGATCAGCCGCCATTGCAGAAGAATAAGCCATGGTCAGTGCTGATGCGATCAGAGTCAACTTTAATTTTTTCAATTTTTTCCTCTTAACTTGTTCTGTAAATCTTCCAGTTCGGTCCAGCGATCATACTTTTTCTGTAAATCAGCGGACAGAGCATCTAAATTCTTTAGAGTTTCCTTGATCTGCTCCTCAGGACGGGAGTAGAAGGCAGGTTCAGATACGGTTTTCTGCAGTTCTTCAATCTGCAGCTCCAGATTTTCAATTTCCTGCGGCAGTGTGGTCAGTTCCCGCTGCTCATTATAACTTAATTTAGTTTTTTCCTTCACAGGTTTTACGTATTTTTTTGTTTCCTGCGCAGCAGTACTTTTTTTGCCCAGTTCCTTCTGCTGTTCCAGTTCAGTCAGTCTTAGCAGTTCATCATAACCGCCGACAATCTGATCAATGCGCCCTCCTTCTCTGAAGTGCCAGATCTCGGTAACAATGTTGTTGACAAAGGAACGGTCATGACTTACCAGCAGCAGGGTTCCCTTATAGCCGGTCAGCAGTTCCTCAAGCAGTTCAAGAGTTTCAATATCGAGATCGTTGGTAGGTTCATCCATAACCAGTACATTGAATTTCTTAAGGAACAGTTTTGCCAGCAGCAGACGGTTCTTTTCACCGCCGGAGAGAGCTTTCACCGGAACCATGGCACGACGGGGTTCAAACAGAAAATCCTGCAGATAACCGATTACATGTTTGCGGTGACCGTTTACCTCAACCTCGGTTCTGCCGTTGGTAAGGTTGTCGATTACGGTTTTTTCACCGTCAAGCTGTTCACGGTACTGATCAAAATAGGCAATTTCAACATTGGCTCCGGTTTTAACCGTTCCTCCGGCAGGTTCCAGCTGACCGAGAAGAAGTTTGAGCAGAGTTGATTTTCCGCATCCGTTACCGCCGATGAGAGCAATCTTGTCACCTCTCATAACCTGACAGCTGAAGTTGTCAATGATCACCTTCGAGCCGTAGCTGAAAGAAATATTCTCACCGACAAAAACCAGATCGCCGGATCTGATCCCCTCCGAAAGCTGCATGGACACATTACCCTTGCGGGATCTGCGGTTGCGCCGCTCTTCACGCATTTTGATCAGATCTCTTACCCTGCCCTCGTTTCTGGTGCGGCGGGCTTTGATCCCCTGACGGATCCACACCTCCTCCTGGGACAGCTTGCGGTCAAAAGCCTGATTTCGCTTTTCCTCAAGTTCCAGCTGATAGTCACGGTTTTTGACATACTGGCTGTAACTTCCCGGATAGGAGTAGATCCTGCCACGGTCAAGCTCCACTATTCTGGTGGCCACCCTGTCGATGAATTCACGGTCATGACTGATGAAAATAACACTGCCGCGGTAGGAGCTGATAAAGTTCTGAAGCCACAGGATTGCATCGATATCAAGATGATTGGTCGGTTCATCAAGCAGAAGCAGATCGGGCTGTGATGACAGGGCATCGGCAAGTGCAACGCGGCGCAGCAGACCACCGGAAAGGCCGTTGAGCGGCTTATCCGGATCGAGATCCATCTTTCCGAGCAGAACCCTGATCCGGTTTTCAACCTCGTAATGATCCTCGTGTTCTCTGTCAGGAAGTCTTGCAAAATGGCAGGAGATCAGATATTCCATAATGGTCTCATCCCTGGAGAAATGAGGAGGATCCTGTTCGAGTCTGCAGACATTGAGATCCTGCTGAAACACCAGGGAACCTTCATCTATTGACGTCTCACGATTGAATATCTTGAGCAGGGTCGACTTACCTACACCGTTACGTCCAACAATACAAACTCTTTCTCCAGCCTCGATACTGAAATCTGCATGATCAAGCAAAGGCAGATCAGAATATGAGAGGCATGCTGAATCCATTGATAATATACTCATGGCACAGTTCTCCGCATTAAAGTGTCAGCAGCCAGCAGTTATGCAGAGCCTTTGCCTTGACATAATCCTTCGACAATGTTTCGGCACTAAGATCTCTGACGGTAAAACCGAGTTCTCCGATCTTATCGTAGTCAAAACGGAAATTCTTCCGGTTGTTGGAGAAAATAATACTTCCGCCGGGACGCAGCAGATCCTTCAGCGAAGAAAGCAGCTGAACATGGTCGCGCTCAACGTCAAAGGTGGTATCCATTCTCTTGGAGTTGGAAAATGTAGGAGGATCGACAAAAATCAGATCAAACTGCGCAGTACACTCACTGATCCATTTAAGGCAGTCAGCCTGTTCAAACAGGTATTTTCTGCGATCGGTAAAATTATTAATGCGAAGATTCTCCTTGGCCCAGTTCAGATAGGTTCTGCTCATATCTACTGTGGTGGTGGTTCTTGCACCGCCGAGAGCAGCCTGGACGGTTGCAGTGCCGGTATAGGCAAAAAGATTGAGAAAATCCCGATCACGACTGTTCATCCGGATATACTTGCGCACCAGGCGGTGATCGCAGAACAGACCGGTATCTAGATAGTCGTACAGATTTACAATATATTTTGCTCCGTACTCATGGACAGTGACGGTATGGTTGAGATCATCAAGTTTGCGGTACTGCTCATCACCTTTCTGTTTTTCGCGGCGTTTTACAATCACCCTGTCACCCGGAATATCAAGAACGCTGCGGGTAACCTGCATGATATCAAGCAGTCTTTCATGAGCGGTTTTCGGTGATACAGTTTTAGGAGGAGCATATTCCTGAACCACCGCATACCCTGCATATACGTCAATGGCCGCATTGTAATTCGGAAGATCGGCATCATAAATGCGATATGCCTCAAGTGATTCCGATTCAATCCATTTTTTAAGATTTTTGAGATTCTTTTTAAGGCGGTTGGCAAACTCCTGCGCACCGCTGCTCAGAACTGTCTCTTTTACAGCTGAAGCACTCTGCTCCTCATCCCTGCGTTCAGAAATCACATAGTTTTTAAGCAGACATTCTAGCGCACCGTTAAACAGCTTGTAGGTTTTATCAGCTCTCAGTCTGATACAGCTTAACAGATCTGCTGAGGATGAAATAACCGTGGCGGTGGACCCCGGAAACTCCTGTCTGAATTTGGCACCGAGCAGAGAATAAAGATCCAGCAGTTCGGTAAAGTTGCCGAGACGTTCACCGTAAGGTGGATTGGTGATAATACTGCAAGCACCTGCTCCTTCAGGTTTTTTAAGATCCTTCAGGGCCACACAGTCAAATTCAATCAGATCTGCAAAGCCTGCATTTTCAGCGTTGGTTCTGGCGATTTCTATAACCCTCTGATCCTGATCGAAACCGTACAGTTTCACTCCCCGCTGCTGAAGCTGTTCACGACCTTTTGCGCTTCTTGCCTTGGCATCGAGAAGAATACTTTTCCACAGCTGCGGATCATGAATTTTCAGATTGGCAAAACCGATATTTTCACGCAGAAGTCCCGGAGCCGTATCAGTGAGTTTCATGGCGGCTTCAATCAGTATCGTGCCCGAGCCGCACATCGGATCCACCACGGTACCTTCAGGTCTGGCTCTTGCCACAATAGCAGCTGCAAGATTTTCCTTAAGCGGAGCTGCGCCGGCATTCGAACGGTATGATCTGCGGTGAAGAGAAACACCGGTAATATCAAAATTGATGGAAACCTTCTGTCTTTTGTTCAGATGGGCAACTATACGCACATCCGGGTTATCCTTGTCAACATTCGGACGCTCCCCGAATCTCTTACTGAAACGGTCCACGATCGCGTCTTTAATTTTCTGGGCTCCGTAAAGAGTGTTTTTAATCGATTCAGAAACACCGGAGAAATCCACGGCTATGGTACTTGAAGGATCGAAATACTTCTCCCAGGAGATATTGTTGACCCCGAGATACAGTTCAAAATCATCGGAAGCACCGAATTCAGCAATATTAATCAGAACTCTGGATGCAAAACGGGTCCACAGGGCGGCACGGTAACCAACAGACAGATCACCTTTGAAATAAACTCCTGACACGGTAGCTCTGACATCGGAGGCGCCGATTGCGCCAAGTTCATCCACCAGCAGAGGTTCTATGCCCTTCGGGCAGGTAGCAAAATAATTATTCATAATGTCTGTGGCGAGGAAACCCGCGGCAGCCCGCGGGAGGATCACCAATGCCTCCCTTTATCAATTAAATAAAAAATTCCCACGCATAAAGTTCCGGGCAGTACGCAGACACCCGCACGGGCATGCCCGCAGTTATCAGTGAGAGGTATTCACAAAAAGCTGCTTAATTATACCAAAGATCCCGATTCATGTGGATATTTTGCGAGATACGTCACAGACAAATGTATAAATCAGTTAAGAGAAAAATTGAAAATGTATAAAAGAAAAACGCATCCTGAAACCGTATCTACACTTTCAGAATGCGTTACTGTCATTCCGGCGGACGCCGGCAGACATTAAATTAAAGCTTGTTCAGGATCTCCAGATCTCCGAATACAGCTCTTGCTGCGGCAATACGCTGAGCCTTGTTGCCGGAATTGATGCGACCGTTAATCACAGCAGCAACCACACCGATAACTGCAGGGATGATTGTATAAACCCATCCGGCGGTAAATCCGAGAACAAGAGCAATAATAACAAGAGCGATCATACCGAACATGAACAGGTTACCTCTCTTATGCATAGCATCATCGATAGGATGTGTCCAGTCCTTAAGATTCTTGTTAACACCTGAAGAAACGAAGAAGAACTGCTGATCACCGTATGAATACTGGGTATACCAGAATGGAACAAGCACGGATTCACTTCTGTCGCGGTAGCTCTGATCAAGTTCAACACTGGTTGAACATCTCAGATTGCGTTTACCGCTAGGAGCCTGATCTCCGGCCTTGTTTTCAGCAATGCGTTCAACAATCTTCTGACCCTCATTGTTCCAGGTTGAACGGGCATCCTTGTTGATCTTCATTACTCTGAATTTAGGATCATCAGGGTTTGATGAATCCTGAACCATGGAGGATTCAAAGAGTGAACCGTTGATTTCCTTGAATTCCTTCATTACATCATCATTTTCGATGAATCTGGTCAGTTCTGACGGAAGTGAGTTTTCATCCGAACCTGGGGTATTGGCCCAGGCAGGGCACAGTACTCTGAAGTTACCGTTGGTAAAACCGCTGTGCGGATAGTATTCGGTTTTCTGATCCTGACCTGAACCTACCTTGCGTGGAACTTCGCAGTTCCATGAGCTGTAATAGCTTCCCTGGTAGGAAAAATAAGGAACATAAAGTCTTTCAATGCGGTCGAATGACAGCTGCTGGAAAATATCCAGCGGGACATCATTGGTTGTAATCAGGTTGGTAATAATCTGATCACTGAAATCCTCCACATTGGTCTGGAACGGATAGATCAGGTTAGGTTCATTGCTGTTACCAGAGGTTACAGCACCGCCGGCAGCGGCATTCTGCAGTTGCTGCTTGAACGGATTAAGGAACTCTTTTTTACAGAACGGACAAACAACGGTATCGGAATTTTTGTCAAAATTAGTAATACTCTGTCCGCAACCGGAACATTTTAATTCTTTTAAATACTCTTGATTAGTACTCATTTTTATTATCCCAAAGATTTTAATTTATTGTTTCTGTTCAGCATGGCCTGTTGTGCAGCTTCAAACATGGCATTGTAGTCAGACTGCTCGCCGGCTTTGATCTGGCTGATGATATCGGCAACGGTACTGCGGACTTCATCCTCAAGGTTTCTGACATCATCTCTCGAAGCCATCGGGCTGCTGTTAATGAGATCAATAAGCTGCTGGAGATTTTTTCTCTCAGCGGCATCCTTGAACAGATACTCCACACTTTTAAGATCAATAACAATAGATCTCAGACTGTTGCTGTCATCAAGCTGCTGATGAGCCATACCGGCGGATCTGCTGTTGATCAGCATGTATACGAGGACACAGGCTGCTTCAAGCATAGTCAGGACAAACATTACTACGAAAGTAGATACGCCCCAAGACTCCGGATTGATAGCCATAATCAGGAAACCGATCAGGAAAATAATTACAAAACCACCGGCGGTTATCAGATAAACCATATAATTGGCGGCTTCAGTATTCTTCTCCTTAGGCTTCAGATACGGCAGCAGAATCATTGCTGCATAGGACAGGTTGACAAAAAACCACGACCACCAGGCAGCCGCGTGCACACTGGTAAAAATCAGAATCAACAGAAATATAACATTGAAGGTTACTGGAAATACCAGTTTCAACAGTGTTGCTAATGACTTTGAATTCATATTCTGCTCACCTTATTCCTTTAAAACAATCTGACACCGGCATGCTACATATTGGCAAGAATATTCTTCTTGGCAGCATTGTATTCATCCTGCTCAATCAAACCTGCATCAAGCATCTTCTTGAGTTTGGCAAGTTTTTCGAACGGATCCTCGGCTGCCGCCCCCGCTGCTGCGGCGCCTGCGGCTGCTGCTCCGGCTGCGGCACCAGCTACACCTGCGGCCTGCATATTAGGAGCTGCCTGCTGTGGTGCTGCACCGCCGAAAATACCTCTGGCCATTTCACCCATTACACCGCCGGCTGCGACGCCCATTCCGAGACCGACACCTGCACCGGCAAGGCCGCCGCTGCTCTGGTTGTTGGCAACATCCTTCATGATTTCCATACCTTTAACCAGGCGGTAGTTATCACCAAGAATATCCAATTCTCTTGAACGAACATATGCATCTTCGAGTTTCTGACGGTTTGGATCGTCTTCCGGAATGTCGAGGGCATGGATATTGAATGTCTGCAGTCTCAGACCGTATTCGCCAAGCACCTGGGCGATAGATGGAGTAAGTTCCTCCGCAAATTCATCAAGACGTGAACATACACCGAGAATTTCTTCATTGGAATTCTTAAGTGCAGTTGCAATTGCAGACTTGATCTTCTGCTGGAACTGTGAATAGAAATAATGATCGAGATCTTCAGGAGAAAATCCTCTTACATTACCGCTCAGTTTGGTAATGAAAAGGCCTGCATTGTCAACAGTTACCTTGTATGAACCTCTTCCTCTCAGGGAGGTCTGCAGTCTCTGTACCGGGTCACGAAGCTGGATCGGAGAATCTGTACCCCAGAGGATTTCATTGCTGAGTGCTTTTCTAACAAAATAGATCTCGGAGGTGTATACAGACTGACCGCCGCTCAGCAGATTTCTCAGATTACTGAGGAACGGATAGTTTTCTGTTTTTAATTCATAACGGCCGTTCTCAAATTCCTGAACAATCTGGCCGTTCTTGATAAATACAGCTGCTTCACCTGGATTTACAATCAGAACAGAGTTCGTGTTGAAATCCATTACCGGAGACTTCCAAATCAGAAGACTTGGATCACCTTCATTGGATATGGCATTCAGAATATGAACCTGTGAAGTAGATCTTACGGTACCGCCACCTTTCGGTGCATTTCCGCCACCTCTATTCATACTAAATATTGACATTTGCGATTCCTAAATTAAATAAAACAAATCATATTAAGGGGCCGTTCAGCCAGCCCATATATATATAAACACTGAACAAATCAAGTATATACAATTTTGATTAATAATGCATACTTTTATCAGCGTTCAATTATTTAAATTTGCCGTAATTCACAACTATTGAACGGCAAAACATCTGATTAATACCGACCGCATTCAGTCAGTGAAATGTAAAAACCGACCGTCCACCTGCGGAAGGCCGGTTTTTGTGTCTGAAAGAAGCTGTCAGCGTGTTATTTAACCCCGCATCCGTCACCGTGTACCGATTTAACCGATACAGGGAAAGTGAAATATGTATCAGGGTACGGCTCATTCTTCAAAGTGAAATGCCACCACTCCTCCGCCAGCGGTTTAAAACCGTTATTGAGCATTGCCTCCCGCAGGATCATACGGTTGTCATACTGCTGTTTGGTAATATTTTTATATGAAGGGTGACTGAGCTTTCCGAAATAGTCGAATGTTCCGCCCATGTCCACCTCTCTTTCTGTTTTCATATCAAAAAGAGTCAGATCGAGCGTACTGCCGCGGCTGTGGCCTGAATGTTCAGCAATATAACCCTGCGGAAACAGCACATCCTTCTTCAGTTCCGGATAGAAATACTGCTTCATTGCCACATCATTCTTGTCCAAAGCCCATCTCATGAAATGATTAACAGCCATCTGCGGACGGTATGCATCAAAAATTTTCAGACGATAGCCTTTTTTGATTAATTCATCGCTTACTTTTCTTAGTGCGTCAGCAGCCTCTTTGGTCAACAGAGCCACCGGCTCCTCATAACCGTCAATTCTTGTTCCTACAAAATTGTAGGTTGAATAGTAACGTATTTCCAGAATTGCATCCGGAACCGCCTCACTCAGCAGTACGAAATCACTCGCGTCATCCGAGAGTTTTACCGAACTCTTTTTTGCAACAGTATTCTCCTTCTGACTGCCGCTGTCGGCAAGTCCGAAGGATGCATATGAAGAAAACGCGGTCAACGCCAGGGCAAAAGCAATATTTTTGATCATCTTATTCATTTTTATTCCGCCACGGGTATTTAAAATTAAAAAAAAGCCGGATTTTTTTTTGTGATAAATCAGCGACTCCGCCGTCAACGTGCGATGCACTGCACTTATACTACCCGATAGAACCTCACCTTACCTGTATCATTATCACAATTTCCAAATGACTGACAATATTCCTGAACAGTAATATCGGCCAAATTCGGCAAAAAAAAATCCCGAACCTGGATCCGGGATTTAAAACATAGTTTATTAGAAGCTAATCTGAATTACTTGTTGTTAGGAACGAGTTCCCATGTCAGATTTGCATCGTTAACATTCAGAGTGTATGAACCAACTTCAGAGATAGCGATATCCGGGCATGAAGCTTCATTGCTGCAGAGTTTGTGATCACCTGCATTGCCCCATACTGTACCCTTCCAGTTGGCATCACTTGTTACCTTGAAGCGCTGGCCGCCGTTGCTGTCGCCCTTGCCGTCAAGATTCAGAGTGATGGTCCAGTTACCTGTTGCGGTATTGTAATCCATAGCGGAATGACCCCATGAATTTGGAGTACCGGCAAAGTACATTGAACTTCTTGTAGCAGGAATGTACTTGTCAGTTACAACTACAGACTGGGTAACAGTTCCGGTCTTTTCACCGTCTGAAGCTTTCAGAGTTACATTATATGTACCTGGATTCCTGAAGGTATGTGAAGGAGAAACTTCATCTGAAACTTCACCGTCATCGAAATCCCAGGCATATGTCATTGCATCGCCGTCCTGATCAGTTGACAGGTTGTTGAATGCAACACTCAGTTTTGCAACAGAAGTTGAGAATTTGGCAACCGGAGCATGGTTTGCACCTGAAACAGGGGTCAGAGTCCATGTCAGATCACGGTCGTTAACAGCCAGTTCATAAGTACCAACCTGGTTGATAACAACGTCGGCGCATGAAGCCTGATTGTCACAGAGTTTGTTGCCGGCGGCTGAACCGAATACACGACCCTTCCAGTCAGGGGTTGTAGTAACCTTGAAGCGCTGAGCTCCGTTGCTGTCACCCTTACCGGTAAGTTCAAGAGTAATCTTGTATTCGCCGGTCTGGGCATCAAAGGTCATTTCATCGTGTTTCCAGCTGTTGGTTGTACCTGCAAAGAACAGATTTGGCAGAGTTCTTTCAAACACAACTACGTCAACAGTAACTTCCTTGTTAACAGAGTGCTTGTCAGTACCGTCGCTTGCAGTCAGGATGATATTGTATGTACCAGCCTTGGCGAAGGTATGCTCTGCGTCAGCTGTGGTTGCACCGGTACCGTCATCGAATGACCAGTTGTAGGTCAGAGTGTCACCGTCAGCATCTGTTGAGGTGTTCTTAACCTTCACTGTCAGTCCGCTAACTTCAACATCAAAGGATGCAACAGGAGCGGTATTGCCCAGCTTGGTGAGATACCATGTCAGGTTGTTATCGTTAACAGCAAGTCTGTAGTTACCCTTTTCAGTGATTACCACGTCACCGCAGGCAGCCTGATCCTTGCACAGAGCGTTGCCGCCGGCTGTACCGTAAACATCTCCGTTCCAGTTAGGAGTTGTGGTTACCTTGAAGCGCTGAGCTCCGTTGCTGTCACCCTTTCCGTCCAGAACCAGATCGACAGTCCATTCATCAGATTTTGAATCATAGGTCATCGCGTCATGTTTCCAGCTGTTTGCAGTTCCAGCAAAGTACAGAGCAGGCAGATCCTGATCATTTTCATGAATCGGTGTAACGATAATTGTCTGATCAACAGTAGTATTACCGTTAGGCTTACCGTCAGACACTGTTACCGAATAGGTGGTTGTTGACTTAGGAGAAACAGTGATTGTAGCGGCATTTGAACCGTTGCTCCACTGATAGAAAAGCTTATCACCATCCTGGTCGGTAGCCTTGGCTGTCAGAGTTACGCTTGCACCTTCAATGATTTCAGTCTTGTCTGCAGCAATTTCAACTACAGGAGCATGATTGTCTACAACAGGAATAACTGTCACATTAACAGAAGCGGTATCGGTAGCACCCTTGTCATCGGTTACAGTTACAAAGTAAGTTGTATCTGATGCAGGTGATACAGTGATTGAGTCTGTGGTTGCACCGGTGTTCCACTTGTAGGAAACAATCTTTCCGTCCTTGTCGGTAGAGCCGGATGCATCCAGAGTCAGAGACTGTCCCTGGGTAATGGTCAGACCGGTTGATTCAATCTTGGCAACCGGCGGCAGATTGTTTACAGTCTTAACGGTAACAGATGCTACAGCACTTGACTGTGCTCCCTTGTCATCGGTTACAACCAGAGTATAGGTGGTTGTAGCGGTAGGAGCTACAGTGATTGACTTGGTAGTCTCACCGGTACTCCACTTGTAGGAAACAATAGAGCCGTCCTTGTCGTAGGAATTTGCACCGCTGATGGTCAGCTTGTCGCCGAGAGTAACGGTTGCAGTTGATGGATCAACCACTGCAACAGGGCTGAGGTTGCCAACAGGACCGTCCTGATGCTTGCTGATCTCGGTTCCGTTAACATCATAGCTGTCGATCTCGTTAACTACGAAATTACCGCCTGCTGCTGTCTTGAACCACTGATTTGCGCAGTCATTGAACAGGAATTCAATTCCTTCAGCATTGTCAGCAAGAGTAAGTTCCTTAACCCATACACCGTTCTGCTGTACCATCTTCTCACCTGGAACTGCAGTCCAGCCGGTATCGCTGGCAGCAGGAAGTGAACGGTAGTGAACACATGCCTGTGACAGTGAAACAGAAGGGTTGAAGTACAGAGTTGATCTTGCAACCAGATCAGAAGGTTTACCCTGTGAAACTGAGCCGCTGTCCTGATCAATGGTGTACACACCTGAGCTCAGACAGATATTGTCAGAAGGATATGAATTTCCTTCACCGAAATTGGTAAGTTTGATGTCAGCACATCCTGCTTCTCTCTTATAGGATACGGTAGCCTTGTAGTAGGTGTTCTTATCACCCTTAACCATGGTCATCTGTTTGTTCTTCCATGAATCAGTACCCTGATCCTTGAACTGAACATTTACATCTGCAACACTCTGGTTGGATGGTTTTGCATAGATGCTCAGACTGTCTTCGAAACCGTTGAAGTCGTCGGTGAAGAACATGTGAGCACCGTCGATATCACCGTTTACATCTTCAACGATCTTTCCGCCAACTTTCTTGAACTTACCTGCACCAACGTATACAGACTGAATTTCAGATTTGGTTACATTGCCTTTTTCATCGGTAGCTTCCATGTAGTAGTCGATCAGCTGATCGCGGTAGTCACTGATGTATGCATAGTAGGTGCTGCCGATCTTCTTGGCAGAAACTACATTCATAACAGCAGAGTTTGCATTGTTCTGCCATGGTACACCGTTGATATCAGGAGTGAGATCTCTCACCTTGGTATCATAGGTTACCCATTCACCAACCTGTGAAGGATCGTTGTTAGGAATGTTACCCAGAGAGGCCGGATCGTATACGCGCGGAGCAATATCGGTCGGAGACATTCTCTTATCCTTGTGGGTACGGATCTTAACTTTAACATCCTTGATCCCGCTTACGTCATAGGCGTAGGTATAGATTGCAAAAACATTATCTGCATATACGTGTGTCCAGCCTTCAGCCTTTGATGCGTTACCGCTGCCCGGATTGTACGGATAGCGCTGAACCCACCACATGGAAGGACCGGTGCGGTCTTCAGCAATGTGTTTGTTTACATACGGTTCGGTGAAATAAAGAGACTGGTTGAAACCGAGTGTAGGTTTTACGTTATCATCGGTGTTTTCATCATAGTAGCCGAAACCTGAATCGATAGAGGCGATCAGGAAGTACCAGCCGAGTTCTGCAGGGTTTGCACCACCCTTGTAGTCGTTGTTTTCATCGCCCTTAACCGGGAATGAGAACATGTAAGGGTTAAGCTGGTTGCCCTCATAGGTAACCTGGCGTTCCTTATCGGTCTTTGGAGACCAGTAGTTAGGATGTGTATCCAGCCAGATCTGCTCTGCGGTTTCTGCATAGTTCTGTGCAGCCTGCAGCAGTGCGAAATTGCGCTCAAGATAATGATAGCCGAATTCCAGGGAAACAGCGTGACCGAACGGTGTGCCGTCCTGGTTTACAGGCAGTTTGAAATCGGTACCCATTGCAGTATTGAAATCAGCAATCTGTCCCTTCCAAACACCCATAGGGATGTGCCAGTGATACCAGGTAGGGTCTGCGGATGAATCACGGGTATCAATCCATGAACCGTCCTGAACGTGCTGGACATCGTCCGCAGGGATCGGATATTTGGCAAGATATTCGTTAACACCGATACCGAGTACACCGCTCTGTGCATAGGTATAGTTACCGGAATTCAACCAGGTGTCGCCGGAACCTGCTCTACCGGATGAGTTATCACCGTCGTGTGCGATTACAAAGTACTGAGGGCGCTTTGAATTGTTATCATATTCCATGATTGCTGTCGGAGCAACCTGGCCTTCCCAGCCTTCCAGCCATGAACCGGCCTGTTCTACAGGAATACCTGCAATACGTGAAACTTCACCGGTCGCAGGATCAACATACTGTACCCAGTGCGGAGTTGTGGCAAACGGGAACTTGTTGTGGGTGGTCTGCTGTTCGTGTTCCATAGCCAGAGCCTTCCAGTCACCTTCATCGGAGGTGTTCTGCAGATCTGCTCTGTTAGGAGGGGAAACCAGAGTATCGATTCCAAGATCGTCAAGGTAAGGATAATCCTTCAGTGCGCGTGAATAGTGAACATCGCCGAGTACGGACCATTCAACGCCGATCTTCTTTAATGTAGGAATAAGTCTTTCGGAGAATCCAAGCTCTGTCGGGAAATAGCCTTTTGAAGATACGAAGCTGTTACCCAGGAAGTAATCCTGCTGCAGAGTAACATTCTGGAAAATCAAATCTTTCAGGAAATATTTAGGTCCAACCAGAGGGCCCATGCTGTGATGGCCGGTAAAGTGGATTGCATCGAGTGCAGGATAGCCGTTCTGTGTCTTCAGATTAGGCTGAACAGATTTCCAGCCGTTGGCCCAGCCTTGATCATATCCCATGCCTTCAATACTGAGATCTGCAAAGCTCTGCAGGTTGTTAACCAGCGCACCTGACATGGTTACGTGGGTGGTACTCAGAGGATATCTTCCGCTGTTGCTCTGTGCGGTTTCAATAGGCCATGACTTGTAGGCACCCTGTTTTGCATGATGCTGGTAGTATGCCTGGAAATCATCATGAGGCATAACCTTGCCTGAAGAAGGATTGAAATAGGTATAACCGGCAGGAGGATTCTCCTTGATGCGGATAACCTGTCCGTCATAGGTATAACGGATTGGATCACCAACCTTGGTATTAGCGTACTGGTTTACATCATAGTACGGCCAGAAGTTAGGCATGTGATTGTGGTACACATGGGTGGCTGCTACTAAAGCATGTGCCTGAGGGATTGCAAAGATACCCATTGTAGAGGCAATTGCCATTGCTACAGAGGCACTCACAAACGTACGTTTAAACTTTGAACTAGTTTTTGAACGTTGCATTTTATCTCCGAATTTGAACAAACAAATGAAAACATAATCTCTAGAAATCATAAGATCTCCAATCTTGACGATTATCGATCATAATTCAAACAACTCACAACGAATATGATTTTTATTTAATCAAAATTTTAATATGATCACACTTTTCAAAAAGTTGAGAATTCTGATAAAACAACTAGATATTGTGTATGGAATGGCGGCTCATCCAACATATGATGTTTCTAGAACCGCAGCAGAAAAAAAATGATAGGAAAAACAACCGTCAGTCTTCACTCCGGCGGAAATACCTCTCCTTCTCGTAGAAATCACCGATGGCGCAGCCCTGGGCGCCGTATTTTGCAAGATAGCAGGCAACAGCATCAATAACCGGAAATCTTTTGATGCAGTAGTCCGGAGCCACCAGCTGATCAATCCGCGCGGTGGCACTTACCCGGTGGAAAACTATATCAGCAGGAGTGTTTGCAATAAGTTCACCGGCTATCTGCACATACTGCTCCTGGGTCGGAAGACTGAGTCTTCCGGCGCGGTACTGCCCCTCCATGACCGATCCCCTGACAACATGCAGAGGATGAAGCTTAAGCGCAGTGGTTCCTGCATCAAGCACGAGGTTCAGCGTTCTCATATTGTCATCAAGATCCTCGCGGGGAAGGCCTATTATCATATGAGTGCATACTTCGAACCCGTAACTGCGCAGAAGCCTGCAGGAATCATGGTAGCACCGGAAATCGTGTCCGCGGTTGATTGCCTTTAAAGTGCGGTCGTTGGCTGTCTGCAGTCCCAGTTCAACAATGATGTCGAATCCCCGGTCGGCATAGGACAGAAGCAGATCTATGCATTCCCTGCTCAGACAGTCGGGGCGGGTTCCCACACACAGACCGACTATATCAGCCTCGCACAGAGCCTGATCGTACAGATGTCGCAGATACTCCACCTCTGCATAGGTGCTGGTGTAGGCCTGAAAATAGGCAAAATATCTGCGGCTGCGCTCCGCAATGTTTTTGCGGCCGCGGCAGAGCTGCTCGGCCACCGACAGACCGCCGGCAGGATCGGTAAATGCATCCACATTGCAGAAGGTACAGCCGCCCCGCCCGATGGTTCCGTCACGGTTCGGACATGAAAAACCTGCCGACAGAGTCAGTTTGTGAATTTTTTCTTTATAACGGTGCTGCCATTCGGCACCCACCGTGTGAACAAAATCGTCTAAATGCATCTGTATCCGCTGAATATAGTCCGCTCTGGAGCAGTGATGAAACTTGCCGTCCCGGTGAATATCAACGCTCCTGGATCAGGGAGCCGTAAATATCAAACTTCCGTGAAACCGTTATTTTTGAAATCTAACAGTCGTAAAATCTGCAGATCTTAACAGAAACGGTGCAGCCGGGCAAAACAAAAGGATCAGAATGTCACAGCGTTCTCCGGCCTGCAGGCCACGTATCACTCCGGCCGGGAGCATGTATGTGACTTGAAAGAACAGCTAAACCTTGGTAGGTTCACGTTTAAGATGTTCACAGATCAAATCATATGCATCCCGTACCTGCAGAACCTTCTGGCTGTCAACCCTGTTCTTGTCCGGATGGAATCTGAGCATCAGATTAAGATAAGCCTGTCTGATCTCCTCTGATCCTGCAGCTTCATCAACATTGAGAAGTTTATAGGCCCGTTTAAGATCTCCGTCAGGAGCCCTGCGTCTGCTCTGATTTGCAGCTATGCAGATCCCGCTGATAAACGGATTGTTTTCATAATCATAATAACATTCGGATGATACACTCTTAAGATCAGCCTTCTGGGCGGCGGTATTGTTGCGCATCAGCTCCCTAAGCCGCATTCTTGCCTTCTCAGAACCCTGCTCCGACGATTTTGTCAGAAAATAGACCGCCTTGAGCATACTTACCGTATCGTCTTTTTCCGCGTAGACAGTCCCGAGAAGATACTGGGCTTCGGCATTGCCCTGAAAAGATGAGGCTTCAAGCCAAACCTTGCCGTTATTCAGGTTGGGACTGATCCCCTGACCGTACATGAACATTCTTCCAACATACATCTGAGCCTCGGCATCTCCGGCCAGAGCACCTTCAAAAAGAAGAGAGAATGCTTTGGTGAAATCCCGCGGAAGCCCCCGTCCGTTGTAATAGTTTTTACCGATTTTAATACTGTCCATGATGTGCGGATCCACCTGAATGGCCGGAACATCTCCATTAACATCCACCGCAGAAATCGGTTCAATATGCTCAGGTTCCGGCTCATCCTGCGCCGCTTCATCCTCAGTGTTTCCGGCATCAGATGCATGACGGTGGTAAATCACCAGATCGTAGATAAACACAACGGTCAGAGCAATAATGCCGGAAACCAGTGTAAGCAGTCCCGGTTCTCTGGCATTAATATAAATATAGAAAGCGCCGGCTGTAAAAAACAAAAGAACGAGATTAACTGCAACCGACTTGATAGTTTTCTTCATCAAAAATCAGATCCTAAAAATCACCGCCGCATTTTTTCCCGACGGGACGCAAATCATTAACAAACCCATGCGGAATTATATTATTGTTCAGCCTGCCGGTGAAACAGTTTATCAATAATGGCGGAAAAAAATCAGAGCCGATCAAATTATGCAGAAAATACAGCAGAATATTCAGTTCTGAGATCATAACCGAAAGAAAACAGGTGCAAAACAGAGACCGGAATGTTTTAATAGTTTAGTTCTTACAGCAGTCCCACTGCATATCATATATACGAGAAAAAAAGCAAAATGAAAAAATTCAGAAACATCACCGTTCTGGGTGCCGGCTCCGCCATTGCGGGGGAAATAATCAGAATTTTGGCCGCAGACGGGGCAGAAAAATTTTCTCTGATTTCCCGCAGTGAGCAGACCAACCTCAGCCGCATCAGGGATATCAAATCACGGGAGCCGTCTCTGCACTGCTCTTCCATAGTAGCCTCCGGAACAGAAATTACCGCAGATCTGATGGGAAAGATGGATCCGCAGACCGATCTGCTGCTGATTGCGGTAGGAAGACTGACTGACAGCACCGTGCAGGATCCCAGTGAACTTGAAACGACAATGAGAGTCAATTTCATCTATCCGGCCCTGTTCATGAACGAGTATATTAGAAGTGTATACATACGCAACAGCTGCCGCCACAATCTCACCATTGCAGTAATCGGCTCGGTTGCAGGATGCAGGGCCAGAGCCTCCAACTACTGCTACGGTGCCGGCAAGGCGGCAGTTTCCGAATTTGCCGAAGGACTCAACGCTTTCTGCAGTCAGCAGAAACTCAATATCGGGATCAGGATCATCAGACCAGGACTGGTTGCAACGCCGATGATCAGCCACAGAAAAGATCGACGGCTGGTGGCGGAACCCGCCGCGGTTGCAAGAACTATCGTCAGCGGTCTGAAAAAGGACAGAAGAATCATCTACTGTCCGTGGTACTGGCGCTGGATCATGCTGGCGGTAAAAATAATGCCGTACCGGCTGTTTAAAAAAATAAAGAGCTGATAGGCATATACCTGAAACTGCAGCTGAGAGTCAGGAACTAGAAATTGTAAATCAGACCGAGCAGAGCGGCATTCTCACTTTCATCCACAAATACAGATTCATAACGACGTTCAAGTTCGGTATAAATCTGGAAATTGGCGGTCAGATTATAAATAATTTCGCCGCTGAGTTTTGAGGAAAGAACGGATTTATCATTGCGGCTGAGTTTCTTCTCCTCATTATGGAGGTAGCCGTATGTGGCCATAAAGGTCCAGTCGGTCTGAGGTGTGGTATAGGCTAGAGAAGCTTCAAAACCGCGACCGGCATAGGTATGATCAAGTTTGCCGTAATTATATACCAGCGCCATATACATACCCGGAGCACCATAGCTTCCCCAGTATGCAGACAGTGCCCACTCATGCTTGTCCGCACCGTAGAAATATCCGTCCTCGCGGTAGCCGTACTTGTTATTGCTTTCGTATCCGCTGTAGCGGTTGAAACCGGCCATCAGACCGAGCGGCTTGCCCCATACGTTTTCAAACTCATATCCGAAGGTACCGCCGTAGGAGTGATCAATCTGCTTTGACAGATCTCTGAACTGATAGGACAGAGCCAGAAAATACCCCTGGTAATTGACATCATAAAGGACCTGGCCGTCAAGTCTTCCGCCGTAATCATTAGGAGAAAGCTTCCAGTATGAAACACCGCCGTCACCCCAGTTCAAAAACAGATCAGTAGGAGCGGTACTTTTATAATATGCATCCTCGAAACGTCCGAAAGCAAGTGTGCCGTAGTCACCGAAATCAAATCCTGCAAAGCCGTAACGGATGTTGATACGATCCTCCGCCTTGTCATCCTGTGCAGACAGATCATAAAGAAGTTTACCGAATACGGAAATACCGTCAGTCACTGCGGTTTTGCCGTATACACCGAAACGGGCTGTCTGAAGCATGCGGTGTTCTGCATCGGCATCATTGTTTGCCAGATCCACCTTTACACGGCCGAGTATATCAAGTCTGGAGGAATCATCACTGTAAACGGTGGCGGCTCCCGCTGTGCCTGCGTAGAATGCGGCGGCAACAGCCACTGCTAAAATTTTTTTCATATCATTTCCTATCGTATTATTCAATATTGGTATGAACAATTATCATACAGTTGTTTTTTGCGTAGTATATCACAAAAACACTGACATGGCACTTTTCGAAAATTAAAGCATCTGCACAGCATTGACTGGCGGGGACAAAAACGCACTGCAATGATATAATTCGGGAAAAGCAATAAGGAGGGATGTATGATATTTCTGATAGACACGACACCGGGAACTCTAGCCGGTGCGGATGCATGGTCATCCTACATTGAACGCCATCCGGAGGAGAATGCGGCAAAAGCTCCGGACCGGATCATCTACCTGCGGGATGACAGCAGCGAACACCGTCAGATGCTGCAGAACCTGAAAATATTCCGCTACTATCTTCAGGACGGCAGCTACAGCGGAACTTCCCTTGCAGAGCACTGGACCGGAGATAGATTTGATTTTGATGCTGTTATTCTGCCGGTATTTCTGATCCACACCGTAAAATCACTGACGGGAATTTTTACTCTTGACCGCTATCTTGCCGCCCACTATGAACACCAGATGCTCGAGACAGTTCCAAACTTCAGTGAAACCGAAAAGGACTGGCTCAACCGGCACTGTCTGCGGGAGGAAACCTCAGTACAGGACTGCATCAGTGAAAATGCAGAGAAATTTCTGAAGTTTCAGCGAAAAATCTACCTTCACTATGACCGTGTTGATTAAGGTCACCGGTTGATCTAAGATCTTCCCGGGTTTTTATATGCATTCGGAGCTGTAATATGGAACGCAAACCAATAGCAAAAAATGATTTAATCGCCATCGCAAATAAAATAATGAAGGAATGCGATGACTACGTTGAAGGAATTGAAGTCATTGATGTCAGAAATTCCAATGAGGCATTTGTTTTCAGCGGGGAGTACTACCTGAATGATGACGGTACCCCTTCAGCAAAAACACTGGCTGTATTCAATGTATTCAAATTTCTAAACCACCATCTGTCCCAGCTGTACATCCTTGAAGAACAGGACTGAGACATCCTGAAACCGGAGTTTTAATGGACTACACATTTGATAATTTCTGCGGGCGCGATCCGTCACACCTGATCGAAGTGGCTGAATTTAAAAACTGCAGACTCACTGCACCTACTGCGGAGGCTTTTCTTGCCATGTGCAAAGCTGCACAGCAGGACGGGATCGATCTTGCCCCGGCTTCTTCATTCCGCGACTTTGACCGCCAGCTGAAAATCTGGAATGAAAAATACATGGGGGACAGAACAGTTCTCGACAATCACGGACAGCCGGTGAATATCGGTCAGCTTACAGGAATCGAGGCGGCCTATGCGATCCTGTACTGGTCGGCACTGCCGGGATTCAGCCGCCATCACTGGGGTACTGATCTCGATGTCTACTCCCCTGCACTGATGCCGGAAAACTATGAACTTCAGCTGGTTGCCGCAGAGTATGATAAAGACGGGATTTTCCATCCGCTGACTCAGTGGCTGGATCAGAACATGGAAAAGTTCGGATTCTACCGTCCGTTCACTGATGACGCCCGTGTAAGGGTCGGCAGTGAACTTTGGCACATCAGCTACAGATCTGAGGCCGAGAAATTTCTTCCGTTTGTCACCAGAAAAAATATCGAGGATCTGATCAGATCTTCTCCGATAGCCGGAAAGTACTGTCTGCTCAACATGGTCGATGAACTGTACGATGACTATATCATTAATAAAACCAACAAAGATCAGCACTTCAATTCCTGACCGGAAATAAGGATAACAGACTCAACGGAAGCAGCAGGTGACCACCGCGCTTCCGTTTTTTTTTTCTGTCTGCTGTAACAGTTATTAAGACAGATAGTACAATCCGGAACAGTTGTGACCGTGTCAGCACAGGTCTGAATATCTTTCAAATCATCCACCACCGCAGACAGGATCGAAAAATCCCGCATCAGGTGCGGGATTTACAGTTTATTTGACAGAAGACTTTTCAGTCCAGGCTCTTTTACTTATTGAATTCAAGTTCTATCGAGCGGGCGAATCCGCTGTACATCTTCAGGAACAGATCGTCACTGAGCGGCTGTTTGAGATTGTTGAAAATGGTGATCACAGTCTTGCCGTTTTCAATACCTACCTGGAAACGGTACTTGTCATCTTCAATCACATAGTTATCAATACCGTTGCTGGTAAAGAAGCTGTCACTAGGTTCATCATAATCAACATCCACAATACCGCGGGTCTTCTCATTCAGCAGTACTTCAAAGCCACAGGCAGGAAGCATTTTTATGAAACGGTTCCATACTGTTTCATAATCAGCGTTGATTACCCACGCATACTGACCGTTCTTGTCACGGCCGAGGCTGGCGGTAATATAACCGGTGTGAGCCACAGTTACGCCGCTGTCACCGGTGGCAGCACTGCCACCGTGCAGAGAAGAGATAAAATCATTCAGGAAAAGACTCGAATATCTGGACTGAACAAAGCTGTCCGGATCGGCATAAATACGATCACCCTGGTGGTACACCTTGAAATTGGTCAGAGCGGCGGCCATCTGGACGATATGTTTTTCAGGAACTGATTTGATGGCCACGTCGTACTTAACGCGGTATTCTTCCAGATCGTCATTGTCTGCCAGCATTTTAGGAGTGATGCGGTTGAAATTCACATCAACCGAAAACCATCCGGTTGACAGTGTATTATTGAGTGAATCAATTTTCTCTATACCGATATTATTGGTTTTGAGGTAGTTGAGAAATTTGTCCCACAGAATATTATCATAGTTCTCATAACCGCTTTCATAGGTATCCACAGACATGACTGCAACATTGTTCTTCAGAGTTGAAACAGAACCCGGGATGGAATCAAGGATCTGGATCGGTGCAGTAATATCAATCTGTTTGCCCACCATGGCATCATCAGGGTTGATATTTTCATTCTGAATATAGTATTTTTCGTTAAAGTTGAAATTACTGTGCTCAGGATCGACTGCAAACTTAAGCCGGTCGGCATCGGTGTTCAGGTAGCGGAATCCGTTGTTGGCGGATTTCGGGGAATCGTGCAGCAGATCGGTAAGATAAAAGGAACATCCGGACAATAAAACAGAAGCTGTTACCACCATGGCCGCTGTTACATTGGTACTGATGCGAGACTTCATTAAATTCAACTCCAAAGCAAAAAATCAGACTGACAGCGATTATATCATAAATAGGGAAAAATTTTCGATCCCATCCTTAGCTGTGCCGCATTTTTCCTGCGGCACAGCAGTCAGTAAGATGAAAACTAGTCAAAACTGAAGGTATAGAACAGATCCACCGCCTGCTCTGCACCGTTGAGGTACTGCAGATAAAGTTTTCTCATCAGCTGATACCTGAGTTTAAGCTGCATGATCGAATCAAACAGACCGTAACCGTAGGAAACCTTAAGTTTACGGGTCAGATAAAAGGATGCCTGCACTGCTGAACTGTCACCAGAACCGGTTGACTCAAGCTGGAAATCATTCAAACCGATGGCATTGGTGAAATCCTGCATTGAATTGCTGGCACTGCCGAGACTTGCTCCGAGAAGCATACCGGCGGCGGCGGCGGAGTTTTCACCTCCATCCTCCGACAGCGGGGTTCCCTTGAGCAGATATGAGAGTTTTTCAGCATCGGACATTTCCGGTTCTGAGAAAATTTTCAGCTGCATCTTAAGCGGGGTTCCGAACACGCGCAGTCCGGCAATGGTTCCGCTGTTGTCATTAATGGTTTCCGGATCTCTGATAGCATCAAACTTGATGCTAGGATTGGTCAGCAGACCGTCAAACAGAACCTCTCCGTTGCGGATAATCAGACTCTGTCCGAAAGAGCGTAAACGTCCGTGGGTGATACTGATCTTGCCGTGGGCATCCATGGCATTGTTGTCGCTGCGGGTATTGCTGACAACCAGTTTTCCCACCAGACCGCCTTTGAATCCGAAACCTTTCACGGAAATCATCGGACCGACAGAAACATTAATGTCATAAAGCAGATTGGTCGGGGTCTGAGGAAGATTTCGTTTCTTCTCCTCCGGAGTCTGTGATGTGATAACCTCCACATCCGAAGACATGGACACACCGCTGTCACCGATTTCGGCAACCTCAATTTTAGCCTGCGGGATTTTGATCAGGCCCTTGATATACATCAGCAGATTTTCAGGATCCTTCTCATTTTCACGGAACGACATGTTAAAACGGCTGTCCACAGTTGCGGAGCCGTATCCCATCAGGTTTACCGTGGTACTGTCAAGAAGCAGTGATATGTTACCCCTAGGGATCCCTCCGGTGTACATCGGTCTCAGATCTAAATCTCCCTTGAGATTTCCTTGCCCCTCGCCCAGGTTGAATCCGCCGTCGAGGCGAACGTAATCATGACTGGATTTAACATTAAAGTGCAGATTGGTAAGGTTGGCGATATCCAGCTGGGTTACCACCTGACCCTCGGTAATATCAAAATTACCGTCAACATAAAGATTTCCGCTCTTCTGATCTATATTGACAGTTCCCTCACCGTTTACCACCGCCTTGAGAGTTTCAACCGGATTAGCCAGCGGATTGAACAGACCGAGATCAAAATTATCAAATCTGATCACTGAGGATTCACCGAACATAACTTTATTGGTTTTGAGGTCAAACATTGTTCTGGCGCTGAATCTGCCGAATTCGTCGGCATTGATCAGCAGTTCAGCCGCAGCCATCTGCTTTTCATCCAGTTTGAGATTGATGTCGATCCTTTCGAAGCTGGTACCGCTTTCAGGTCCGATGAACGAGCCGTTTTTGGAGTAGATATTCGCATCGACAATGAAGTTCTTATACGGTTTTGAAGTTATATCCACGTTACCGTGAACCGAGGCGAAAATCTTGGTATCCTGCGGCATGAAACGGTTCAGGAACTCCAGGCGGAATCTTTTGAACTGAAGATGGATATCACTGCTGTGATCAGCGACATTGAAAAATCCCTGCTTCACCACAAAACTCTGCTCTCCGTTAAGAAGATTGAACGGGGAGAAGCGCAGCAGATTTTTCTGCAGATCATAATCAAGCGTCAGCTTCTGCTTCTGTTTCCAGTTGCCTACCGGAGTATTGAGTTCAATCTGATCAAAGTCGGCACGGTACATTTTTCCGTTGAAGGAGCCGGTCTCCTTGAAGGCAAATGACTGATCGTCGGCAAGCTGCAGCCAGGCGATAAACTTATGCAGTTCCTGGTTGCCGTCAAGCTTCAGGATCAGGTTCTTAACCTCACGTCCCGCCGCCATGGATTTCTTGATTTTAAGGAGAGTCAGACCGCTGAACTTAAGATTATCCACGTCCAGCTTTTCGTCAACCTTGAGCGTAAGTTCATTCACCGTAAAGGTATCACCCATGGCAAGGTGATCGGTTGCGGCATCCATCCTGATCACCGGTTTCATCAGAGTTCCGCCGAGGGAGGCACTGGCATTGAGGTAACCCTCCAGGGGCTGACTCATGAACAGTCCGGTCAGTTCGGCCGGGTTGGCCAGTTTGATATCAAGTTTGAAATCGTTGTCCCTTATGCCTGAGATTCTGCCGCCGGCAGCAACGGTGTTTCTGCAGACATCAAGATCAAGTTTACCGACATTCACATCCATTTTCATCAGATCGTCAACCGGAACAGTTCCGTCCAGCTGGGCCCTGATTTTAACAGGATATTTGAGCACGGTTCCGGAAAAATCCAGTTTAGGCAGTTTGAATTCAGCAACATTTTTCTCCAGATCATACACGGCATCTGAATGAAGCTGACCCTGCAGCGAATCCACCGCACCGTCGGTAAGAATATTGGAAAGTTTTCCGTCAATGGCTAAATCCAGGTTCTGCACGGTAACCTTTGAACCGTTGTAAAGCAGATGTGCGGCCAGTGCCAGTTTATTGTTCTCCCCCGAGGACAGAGACAGACCGTTGACGGTAAGATCCTCCAGAGTTCCGGCGGCATCAGCGGCAAATTTAAGTTTTTTACCCGGCAGGAAGGAGGTGGTCACGGAGGAACCGGCCTTGAGATTCAGCTCGGTCAGAGTTCCCCTGTAGCTGACCGTTCCGTCGGTAAGAACATGATCAGGAGAGGCGGCGTCAAGAGGCCATTCGAGTTTTTTGTATTTAATCTCTGAAACGTTGGTGAGATTTCCGTCGATCAGATTGATGCGCGATTTGACAGCAATCGCCCGCCGGTCGGCTGTCAGCAGATCAACATCCAGATCTGTAAGATCACCTTTTGCCTTCAGATTGAACGGAAATTTGAGTTTGAGATCATCCGTCACCGCATAATCAAGATCGCCGCCGGCGTGCAGATCGAGATCAAGATTGTCCTTGAGCCCCACATGTCCGGAAATACCTATTTTTCCGTACTGTTCGCTGTCAATGGAGGATCTGACCAGATCGATATTATATTCATGAATATGTCCGTGCAGCACAGCGGTAAGTTTCTGCGTATCATATGAGGACTGGTGGTAGCGGGAGTTTTTCAGTTCCAGTCGTTTAATGTAAATTTCAAATGGAATGAACACCGGAGGAAGGGTTGTAATTCTGCTTCTGATCTCCTCTTTGTCGAATCCGTCCTTAATCTTAAGCGACGGGAAGGTCGGATACACCGGGGAATTAAGATCAAGCAGTTCAAAATCCCACTCGTCGCCGACAGCCACGGTATCGGTCATGATATGCTTGTAGATACTGGTACTGAGATCCATGCGTCTGCCGGTAAGAACAAACAGTTCTGAATTCATGGTGAAGTTTTTAACCGTTGCCTTCTTCAGATTGATCAGCAGCGGGATATCGATGATCAGTGGCTCCTTTTTGGCCTCCTCATTCTCACGGTTGACCGAGGCGGTCTGCTCCAGCAGTTTCTGCTCAAGTTCGCGGTCGAGCACCGAAGGGTCCCCTCCGTTCCAGATGGTTTTTACCTTGCTGAAGAAGAAACCGTCGTATTCGCTGTCGGTGCTCTGCGGCGGAATAGCCAGATCAAGTCTGATCCCGTCAACCTCAAGATCATTGATATCAAAACGCCCGTAGAGGAGCGTCAGCATGTCCCAGCTGCTTTTAAGTCTGTCGATCCCGATGCGGAATCCGTCCACCTCGAGTGAAAAATCCCTGATATTGAGCCCAGAGGCCAGATTACCGGATTCGAGCTCCCCTTTGATCATGGGAACATATTCCTTTGCGGTATCCCAAACCAGCTTTGAACCCCTGTCGGTGAAAAGAACACCGAAAACAACGGCAAAAATAAAAACCAGCAGCAGCAGAAATGAAACTGTCAGCCAGCGGATAATTTTCAAAATCATAACTCAGGACCTATACCGAAATGAATTTTCCAAGGTACATGCGTTTCAGAAACTCCGACACCGATATCAAAACGGATCGGACCGACCGGAGAGATATAGCGTACACCGAGACCGGTACCGTAATGCATATCAGGATGAATGTAGCTGTTGTTGACTGTTCCCGCATCCAGGAATGTTGCAAGACGCATTCCGGTACGGATCGGGAACTGCATCTCCACCGAACCGACCGACAGGTAGCGTCCTCCGAGCAGTTCGCCCTTGTTGTTTTTAGGGGCGATTTTCTCAAAGCCGTAGCCGCGGATACTCTGATCACCGCCGGCAAAGAATCTCAGACGCGGCGGGATCTTCTTCATATCACCGCCGAACAGCCAGCCCTGTTCATAACGCATCACCAGACGGGAGTTCTCTGTCGGTGACAGAACCCACTTCAGGGAAGCGTTGACATGTGCAAGACTCTGGTTTGAGATCATCTGTTCCACCGAGGTCTTGCCGGTAACCGTGAAGCGGTATCCCCAGGAAGGATCCATGGTATTCTGCTCCATGTCCGAAGTCGAAAGTTGAACCCCGGGCATAAGCAGGCTGGCATTGCCGTGCTCACCGCCCTGCTCAAAATCATCATAACCGTACTCAATGAAGTATTTACGCTCCCATCTGCCGTGAGTCTTGGTCACATAGGCAAGGGTCATCACGACGGAGTCATACAGGGTATCGTTGTTATCCTTGTGTTCAAAATGAGGACTGATTACATAGAAATCCCTGAGGGGATCATTGCGGGGTATAATATAGTCACCGTGAATGTACTGGTTTACCTGTGAAACCTTCATGAACGAATTGAACGAATGTCCCTTTGAATTCAGCCACGGCATTTTTCCGAACAGCTGCAGACGGACACCTTCATCGGTTGATACACCGATACCCGCATCGAGTGTTGCATATGGTCTTCGCGCCAGTTCGACCTTGAGCGGAACCTGGTCATCCACAATATCATCCTTCTTGGTCTGGATGTCTGCGGTTTTGAAATATCCGGACTCGTAGAGGTTGTGGTTCATTTTTGAAATTTTTTCTGTATCGTAGTACTCGCCCTCCTTAATCGGGGTGAGTTTACGGGCCATATCGTGGGATTCCTCGAAACCGTGGAATTCAATGCTGCTTATTCTATAGCGCGGACCGCCGTCAAAAGTGATGAAAATATCGGCCGCATTCTCCTCAGGATAGAGTTTTACGCGGGATGAGACAATTTTGGCCTTCAGGTATCCCTTCGAAACAGCATTGGCGATAAGAGAACTTTTATATGATTCATAGTCGCTGTGATTAAAAATTTCGTCCTTTACCATATGGTTTGACAGACGCACCTTCTCCAGCAGAGCCAGAACCTCGTCGTCAACATTAAGTTCGGCTTCAATATTGCGGATCAGCACCGGCTTTCCCTTACGGGCTTTAATCAGCACCTCACCGTTTGCATTGTCACTCTGATCAGCAAGTTCAATGGTTATTTCAGGATTGTAGTAACCGAAAACAGCCATGGCCTCGGCAACTTTTTTCTCAATTTCCTTTTTATGAAACACAAAACCGCGGCGGCGGATTTTGGACAGGGTATTAAGATATGCCCGGATGTTGTCCTCGATATCACTCTGATCCGCGGTTACGGTATAGGACAGATAGACCGGCTTACGGTTCTGCATGCGGGCGATATTCTCCTTGAAGGACTGACGGTCCTCCGAGGTTCTTATATTCATCCAGATCCGGCGCACCACCTGACTGGCGTGTCTGGGCTCGGTTACAAGTTCACCGTCCTTGTGGACACTGCCGATATCAGAATATTCGATTGCACCGGCGCCTGCCTCCGGGCTCTTTTCCCGTTCAGCGGCCGCACTGCAGGTTGTTGCGGACGCAAGCAGCGCGGCAAGAATATTCAGTGAAAAAAGATTAATTCTTCTGTCAGTCGCTAACATTGCTAAAATCAGTCAAAAGTTTAATATCAATATATATTCCGAGATTTTTCATTCCGCCGCCGGCAACCCGGGGGATCTCACCAAGCAGAGGCAGATCACTGAAATAATTTTTCAGCCAGGAGATATTCTGCTCACGGTGATCCATACACGGATCTGCGCTGTTGATGACGTAGCCGGCAACAGTACAACCGGATCGTTCTATTTCATTTCTGGTCAGAATAGCATGGTTGATGCAGCCGAGTTTGGCACCCACCACCAGTATTACCGGAAACTTTCTTTCAGCTACCCAGTCAGCCATGAAAGTATCCCCCGAGAGCGGAAGTAACCAGCCGCCGGCCCCCTCGATGAACATCAGATCAGGATGATACGCGGAGGAAAATTCACTGATGCGCTGATCGAACAGTCCGGTATCAATATTCACTCCGGCCTCTGCCGCCGCGATATGCGGTGCGATTGCAGGACGGAATTTGTAACAGCACAGCTGTTCATAGGGAATATCAAATGACGAATTCTCCTGCAGGGATAATACATCGGGATTAATCAGAACTCCGCCAGCCTCGCTGCATCCGGAGGCCACCGGTTTAAGACCGCACACGGAAAAAGAGGAAAGTCTGGCGGCCTGCATCAATGCGGCCACCGCAGTTGTCTTGCCGGAATCCGTATCGGTTCCGGTAACAAAAAATATTCTGGTCATAACTGAAAAAATCTGCCGAAATTCAAATATTTACACTCTGGTGCCTATTATAAAGCAAATCTTCCATGAAATATTGAAAACATTGGCATTATTTTCCGCACGGGTATGATTAATGAGATTTTTGAGGATCGTCTTGCTCAGTTTGTGTTCATGTTTCTCATTGGTATTGGTATAGGCACCGACCTTGGAAATACTGTGAAGCACATCAAGCACCCCGGGGTAGACAAGTCTTACAGTTTCAGTGGTTACCGAAATGGAATAGTTGGTCAGCTGGGCTTCATCGAGCGCCTTTTTTACCTGTTCCTCTGAATAGAATTCGTTGATGAAACCGGGCTCACCGATCTCCACAAACGCATTTTTCAGTTCACTCAGAGATCCGCTGATCGGGAAGGCGAAGGCAAACATGCTCTTTCTGGTGGAGCAGCGCTTGAGGGAGGCGAACAGTCTGGTAAGATTCTGACTCCACTGCAGCGAATAGTTGGAAACAATCAGATCGTAGTTAGTGCTGATACAGGAATCCAGATTGTCAAAATCACCTACAACAGTCTCAACGGTAGGATAACGCTGTTTTACAAAGGAGATCATCTTCTCCGAAGCGTCAAGACAAGTGACATGCTGGGCAAGCTCCTGCAGTTCCGGAACGAAGAAACCGGTACCGCAGCCCAGATCCAGCACCCTCATGTAACTGAGCGCGGGGATCCGTTCAAGCAGCATCTGCCCCGAAAGCTTTTGAATTCTTGAATACTGATCGTAAAACTCAGCCTTGCTGCTGAAATTGTCAATAATCTGGTTTACCGAAGTTGAAGACATGCAAAAAGTCCTTCTGTTAATTTATCAATCTGCTCAAAACTGTGCCCTGCCGTTATGGTAATCCGCAGCCGCGCGGTATTCTTAGGAACGGTAGGATGACGGATTGCGGAAACATAGCATCCGTGATTTACAAGCTCCCTGCTCCATTGTAGCGCTTTTTCAGACGATCCTGTCACAATCGGCTGAATTGATGTTACAGATTGCGACGCAGTTAAACTTAATTGTTCCAGAGCTCTTTTGAAATACCTGAGATTCTCCCCCAGCTTCCGCCGCAGATGCTCTCCGGAACGCACTATTTTTACCGCCTGCAGGGTCGCATATGCCACCGATGGCGCCATGTGGGTCGAATAAACGTACTCACGGGAAAAGTTGATCATGTAGTCGATAAAATCCTTTGAACCGGCCACAAATGCACCGCTGGTGCCGAGCGCCTTGCCGAAGGTTCCCATGATCACATCAATATCACGGTGACGCAGTCCCTGCAGATCCACCGTTCCCCTGCCCTCTGAACCGTGAACGCCGAATCCGTGGGCGTCATCCACAAAAAGTATATTGCCGCTGCGCTGCGCAATATCATAAAGCCGGTTGAGCGGCGCCTGATCCCCGTCCATGCTGAAAACACCCTCGGTTATAATCATGCCGCTCTGAGGGGAAATCTTTGACTCAAGGGAGGCTGGATCATTGTGAAGGAAACGAACATAGCGTGCTCCGCTCAGCACTGACGCCTCCTGTAGCGATGCATGGGCAAGGCGGTCGGCATAGATAACGGTATTTTTGCTGTTTAAAGCCTTGACCACCGCCTGGTTGGCGGCAAATCCAGAATTAAACAGGATCGCATCCTCCACCCCGAGCCAGTCGCAGATCTCATCCTGCAGATCACGGTGGGCCCGGGTAAGTCCGGTCACCAGGGGGGAGGCTCCGGAACCGCAGCCCCACAGTCTAATCCCCTCGCGCCATGCCTCGGCAAGATGCGGATCCCCGGACAGCCCCAGATAATCGTTGGAACAGAAATTCACATACTCTCTTCCGCCGATGCTGATCTGCGAATCAGTTCTGGCGTCCACACAGACACAGGAACGCAGGATATGCTGCTCCCTTCGCTCCTCCAGCTGCCGGTTAAGTCTGAGAAAATCAAATCTGCTGTTCATGGCTTCTCTACTCCAGTCTGAAGCAGCCGTGATGCTCCGCCTGATCATCGTGGGCACCTTCATGGATCTTCTCGAATATTATTCTAAGATCCTCCTCATCGCTGGCGGCTGCAGCGGGAGTTCCGCGGATCCCGAGTTTTTTCAGAAGACTGTCATCGCGGGTCTCTGCAGAATTCGGGGTGGTCAGCAGCTTGGTTCCGTAGAAAATGGAACTTGCACCTGCCATAAACGCCCAGGCCTGCATCTCCTCCGACATTTTCTCCCTGCCGGCAGACAGCCTTATTACAGAATCAGGCATAATGATCCTTGCCGTGGCAACCACACGGATGAATTCAAACGGATCAAGATCCGGCGCGCTTTCCAGCGGAGTACCCTTCACCTTGACCAGCATATTGATCGGTACGCTTTCCGGATGCGGGTTGATAATGGCAAGCTGCCTGAGGAAGCTGGCACGATCATCCCGTGACTCCCCCATGCCCAGGATACCGCCGCAGCAGATTTTAATATGATGGCGGCGCAGCGATTTGATGGTTTCCAGCCGATCCTCGTAGCTGCGGGTGGTTATGATATTCTCGTAGAATTCAGGAGAGGTGTCGAGATTGTGGTTGTAGTAGTCAAGGCCGGCCTCCGCCAGGCGCTGAGTCTGGCTGTCGGTCAGCATCCCGAGAGTCATGCAGGTTTCAAGGCCCAGTGATTTCACGCCCCTGATTACTTCGACAATGAAATCGATGTCACGATCCTTCGGGTTGCGCCATGCAGCCCCCATGCAGAATCTGGTCGCACCTGATTTTCTGGCACAGGCGGCCTTCTGCATTATTGTTTCATAGGAAAGCAGTTTCTCCTTCTGCACCCCGGTGGAGTAATGGGCGCTCTGCGGACAGTATTTGCAGTCCTCAGGGCAGGATCCGGTTTTTATTGACAGCAGCGCACTAATCTGAACCTCGTTGGCCGGAAAATTCTCCCGGTGTACAGTTTGCGCCTTATACAGCAGATCCAGAAACGGCATTTCCATAATTTGTTTGATTTCTTCGACCGTCCAGTCGTACCTGATTATACTTTCCATCGATCACCCTCTTTTAAACATATCTGTCTAGGATAATGTTTAATACAGATAGATCAACCTTTCCCGGCCAATCCTGCTTTTATAAATTTACCTCTGTTTATTTTTTAGCTTTCGGGGAGTAAAACTTGTGCATCGTCATGAAGGATCGCGGGTACAGCGATATGTGCAGTATGATCTGCCGTCGGTTGCCTGTACAAAAATTCAGCCTGCAGGTGCTGCATAATAAAAGACAAACCGCAGACAGGACGGTAACTGCTGAGCAGTTACACACCGTCCCGATCTGCGGTCCACGCCCTGATTTTCAGTCCGTAATATAATTCAGGTTATTTTTTGGAAACCTTGCTTCCGTAGATTGAAACCCAGTCATCTCTCATTGAAACCGGGGTCCAGTTCTGCTTGGTGCACAGATCCAGCATCTTGGCCGCCTTGGCCTCACTGCCGTTCTCACGTACGGTATCATCACACAGAAGCATGAAGGCCATACTGCGGTAAGGATTGCCGCGGGTTACAAACGCAGCCATACTGCCGTCACCGGTACTGTTTCCGAAGGATAGAACCGGCTGCTGGCCGATTTCCTTCACGATAACTGAAACCTTGTTCATTTTCAGATTTTTAATAATGAAGGTACCGCCGAGTTTAGGCTGATCCTTTTCGCCGTAGAAGTATTCAAGACCGTCGGTGCTGCCCTGACCTGATGCAACCACGGTTTCATCCGAACCGATAATCTGGCTGTTCGGAAGATTCAGCATGGAGTCATGTATAATGCCTCTCACAATGAACCGGTCGGTGCCGCTTACCACATAAACTCTGAAATAGTTTCTGGTCAGATAGTCAACCACCTGGAGCATCGGACGGTAGAAGCACTCACCCCGTTTCATGCCGTTATAACTTGGCAGATCCTGCTGTTTAAATTTCTGAACATAGTCATTGAATTCACTGATGGTCATACCGGCGAATGAAGATGCCACCGCCTTTCCGTGATCAACCTCGAGACCGCTGAACGATTTGCCGGTTTCATTCTGCTCCCTGATCTTGTTTGCAACCTCACGTTCAAATTCGGATGCCTTGTCACGATAGTCGGGATCATCAAGAACGCGGTGTTTGAGAAGCATATAGTCGAAGTAGTTCGGATCGGTTTCGCAGAACAGGGTACCGTCAAAATCGAACACCGCCACACGATCCTTGACCGGAATGAAATCCTGCCCCTCCTCGTCGGTTACGGCATCCACATAGTCAAGCAGCTGTCTTCTGCTCTGTGCACCGTTCCTCCACAGACTCAGTGCTGATACGTTGCTGAAATGATAAAGAATATCCCTGGCCTCATGCAGGCTCACCTCACTCTTCGCATATTCAGCATTCCCGGAAACCTCCATCACTCCGAGATCTGCGGCCCATTTAAGCGCTTTCTCGGCCCATGGTGAATAATTTTTTATTTCTGCAGCATCCTTCTCACTGTATGAAAGATCCATTCCGTTATATTCGGCATATTTATACAGCATAAATGCCAGCTGTTCATGATTAAGAGAACCGTATACCCTGATCTGGGCGGTCACAAAATCATTCATGATTTTCTCAGCCCAGCTGCTGTCATCTGCAGCCGCATCATATCTGTTGAGATCATTATTCAGAAGAAATTCGGTAACATACTCTGTCGTCACCGGGGTTTTCAGTTCAGCTGAAACTGCAGCACTCTGCAGATCGCAGCTGGACAGTTCCGGAGCATCCTTCGCAATTGATGTGGAGCCGAACAGTCCGGTGGAAAGACAAAGAATAGCGGCGGCGGTAAGAGTGCCGATCTTGTTTCTGATAAATTTCATTTTAACTCCCGTGCTTTAAAGCCATCAAATTTTTAATCAAATATAACTGGTAACATTGTAACGGTAAATTAAGCAGTGAGCAGGATTTATGCCCCGTTTTTTTTTAATTACGCGGAGTGAGTTCAAAAAATACAAAGACGCAGTAAAAATTCCGCACGTTCCTGCGTTCCGGGGTACACAGATATTCCGTAAAACAAAATATATCACCGAAACTCATCTTCAAATTCTCTTTATCTCAGTTCAATTCTAATTTAGTCAAAACTTAGTCAATCATGATAGTCAAACGTTGCACAAAAGTAAAATGTGACACACGTAACGTTTTTTTTTTTTAGATAAAATTCTTGCAATTACTAAAAATACTTAATCGTAAACTAATTATATGAAGAAAATAGCTCTTTCTTTAATTTTTCTGTTACTAGGCGGATGCAGTTCATCAACTCAGACGAGAACAGAACAAGTATTAGAAAAAGAATCACTGTCTAGCAAACAGGAAAATGTAAAACAGGAAGAACAAAACTGTATTACGTCTCAAAACTGTAGCTTTATTGAAAGGTATGTAAACGGACTTGGACAGGAATGCAGAATTTTTATGAATTCTTCCAATGAAAAAGTTATTTATTGCAAAAGTTCAGAAGGACTTTGGGAATCTATAGAAATATTGTAGGCAGACATAAGTAATGACAGGTACGCGCAATCTTAAATATGAGCAGAATTTTTTTGGAGCATGCAACTGTATGTTCACTGTTATTTATGCACTTATTTTAAGAGAGACGGTTACTCTTTACGGTGATCGCAAGCTTGGATATCTGTGGGTTGTTATACAGACAATATTCAATATTTCCCTATTCGCGTGCCTTCGGTACATTTTGGGAGCATCAAATATTGGAGGATTGCCTACCATATATTTTTTACTTATCGGATTCACCTGCTGGAACATATTTGATGAATGCATAGTTAAATGCTTAAAAGCAGTGAGTGCCAACAGTTCTCTGCTGGAATTTCCACACGTACACCCCCTAGATGTATTACTTGCAAGGTGCACACTGATTGCAGCTACCCATATATTCACAGCTGCAGTAATTATTTTGGGTGGACTGGCTTTCGGACTTGATTTCGAGATAACTCATTTTGATGATTTCACAATTTTATTACTGTTCACGTTTATTCTCGGTTTTTCGTCAGCTATTTTCTTTGCTTCTCTCAATGAATTTTATCCATCTGTCGGAAAAGCTATCCCTTTTATTCTAAGAGGAATGTTTTTTGTTTCTGGGGTATTCTTCAGTATAAGCAAATTTCCCTCTAGATGGAAACAATACCTGGAATTAAACCCTGTACTCAATATCATTGAAGGAATGAGAATGTCTGTATCTCATACCTTCAGTTATACATTCAACAATCATTATTGTTACATTGGTTTTATCTGTGCATCTCTGCTATGCCTGGGTCTCCTTTTGGAACAAGCTTCGCACAGGAGGTTTGAATTATGATTGAACTGAGAAACATCAGCAAATCCTACCGGTTGCACAATCATAACAAACATACAGTTCTTGATAATATTTCCTACACATTTACAGAGGGTGTCAACACAGGAATTTTAGGTTTAAACGGCAGCGGAAAATCAACTCTGCTGAAGATTTTATGCGGCGCATCGTTTCCTGACAGCGGTACTGTTATCAGAAGAAGTTCGATCAGCTGGCCGGTAGCCTTCAGTGGATGCATCGTCGGAAGCATGACCGGTTATCAGAATCTAAGATTTATCAGTCGTATATATAAAAGTGATTTCAAAAAGGATAAACAATTTGTGGAGGAATTCACTGAACTGGGTGACTATCTCAACGAGCCTGTTAAAACATACAGTTCGGGAATGAAGTCAAAATTAGCTTTTGCGTTAAGCATGGCTATCGGCTTTGATTTTTATCTTGTAGATGAAGCTTTTTCTGTCGGTGACTCAACATTCAGGCAAAGAAGTGTGGATTTATTCAAGCAGAAAGCAAAGGAAGCTACTCTTATTATCGTTTCGCACAGTATTTCAAATGTTAGGGAGCTGTGCAGTAAGGCACTTATTTTGGAAAACTGCAAACTGCTAGAGCATTGCACTCTAGAGGAGTCAATTTCCCACTATCAGAATCTTTCAAGTACCGGAACAAGGATGGTCGGCTAGTAAATGAAAAAAGTAAACAATCAGACGGATACTGAAAATACAGCCGGCAACATTTCTGTTTCAGTTATAGAAAAATTACCTGAAATAAAAAATACAATAACTGAGCTGATAGAAATTCGATCAAACGAAATTGCTGAATTGACAAATGCACAGCAGTTTTGCGAAGACATTATGAATTTCAGCGTAAATTTTGAATTTTATAAAACAGCGGTAGCTGTTCATAGCGGAATCAAAGTTAGTATAAAAAGCGCAAAAGAAAACCTAGCCATATGTTCCAAAGCAAAAGAGTGCTTGACAGAGGAGGTTTTATCACAAAATATTGTATCAGCAATGAACAACCCATGTTTCAATCACGTCATAAACATATCTAAAAGCAACCGTAATTTAGCCAATGAAATTTCAGTTTATATTCAGAACCACAATTTCCATCAAGAAGCGCTTTCTGTTGCAAATGAATGCAGTATTAAATCCTCATCTGTAGCTATTGCATTTTCTAAAGCTGAAAATTTGACAAAGCTGTTTAATGAAAAAATAAGAGAACTTGTTGTAATTCTGACACAAAATCAGCTTAAGCATCAGGTAATCTCCTGCAACATCGACGCAAATTTATCCAACACAGAAAATGAGGTAATCACAGCAAGTAACAATTCATCATACAAATCTTCCGATGACAGAACTCCTATCGAAAGATTAATGGATAAAAGAGTTTATAAATGGCAGTGGTTCATAGGTCTCATTTCTCTGCCTGCAGTAATTATATTTATGTATTCTCTGCTGTTCTGTAAATCAATGTATTTTTCTGAATCAGAATTTTCTATTGTATCTAGTTCAACAGAAAAAGTATTTTCTGTTTCACCTCAATCCTTATTAACAGGCAGTTCTGGTAACAACTTATACATTGCAACCGCTTTTATTAAATCTATCGATATGTTCAAAGCTATTGATATGGAATTAAATCTGAAGGAACACTACTCACACGGAGATTTTTTCTCATCGTTGTCTGAAAGCGCGACATTACAAGAAATAAAGGAATATTGGAATAATGTTGTCAATGTAAATCTAGAAACAGAAAGTGATCTACTGAAACTAAGTGTTCGTTCTTATTCACCTGAATTTAGTCTGAAGATTCAGCAAAGTATTTTAAAAGAGTTAGATTTACTCATAAACAGAATGAATGAAACTGCTCATAAAGACTCTATTCAGCTTGCAATGAAAGAAGTTCAACAAGCAGAAGAAGAAGTTAAAAATACAGCTTACGAACTCAAACAGTTCAGAGATAGCAACACTTTCATTGATCCTGAAGCAGAAATATCCGGAATTTCTAACATCATCGGTTCACTTGAGAAACAACTAGCTGAAACAAGGACTCTTCTAGATCAGAAAAGAACATATTTTAAGGAAGATTCCATTGAAATAAAAACACTGAAAGCAAAGATTCAGGCTTTAACAAATCAAATTGCAGAAACACGCGATAGGATAGGAAATGAAAGGAATGACCGAAAAATTCTAAGCAGTGCTCTGAGTCAGTTTGAACAACTAAATTTAAAGCATGAATTTGCCAAGAAGAAGCTCGAGTCTGCGATAAATTCTTTGGAGGTAGCAAGGCAGGAGGCTCTGACTAAAACAAGATATCTTGTTATGATCGACTCTCCTTCAATGCCAGATGAGTCTCTCTGGCCCCAACCGATTAAAGCAGCATTCATTACTTTTTTATTAACCTTATTCGGTGCAGGAACAGTCTCTCTGCTTGTTTCCGCCATCCGTGAACATTTAGGGGTATAAAATGAGAAATATTCAACTTCAAAAAGTTCATTTTATTTTATCCAATCTGTTACTGTGCCAAGTATTATTTTTCAGTTCTGTAGAAGCAGGTGCTACCAATAAGGATATCGATATACCGATAACTAACTACACAATTGGTAATAATGGATCAACAAATTTGAAAGACAATGATGAAACCATATTTTCAAATGCCAACTATGATCCCTTCAATGCCATATCAGAATCAAAACCGGCCTGGGCCCAGGGAGCATATCAATACATTGAATTTAACAAACTAAAGCCTTTCGGTTCAGAATTATTTCAAGGAAATTTCGCAGGGACATTCCAAACAGATATAAATCCAGAATATCGCATTAATCCTGGAGACCGTATTATTTTAAGGATGTGGGGTGCAAAATCCTATGAAGACATTCTTACAGTAGATTTACAAGGTAATATCTTTATTCCTGAAATCGGGCCTGTACAAGTTAAAGGATGTTCTGTTGCTTCCCTGGTGGCAACTATCAAAGTAGCTGTAGCTAAAGTATTCACCGACAGTGTAGATTTATACGTAAATCTTCAGAACTCTCAACCTATTGCTGTATTTGTAACTGGCAACGTCAACAAACCAGGCAGATATGCAGGGAGTCAGAATGATAATGTTTTGTCATACATTGATAGAGCAGGAGGAATAAACAGTTTACTCGGTAGCTACAGAACTATTGCTGTAAAGAGGGACGGGAAAATTATAAAGATGATCGATCTTTATAATTTTCTAGTAAACGGCGAAATACCTATTTTTACCCTTAAAAACGATGATGTAATAGTTGTTGCTCAAAAACACCTATCGGTCAGCGTATATGGATTAATCAGAAAACCAGCAACATACGAATTTACAAAAGCTAAACATCAGGGAAGAGATCTTATTTCACTTGCAGGGCTAGGAGCAAACGTATCTCACGTTCAAATCTCAGGAATAAAAAACAATATTCCTTTCAACAAGTATTTATCATTATCAGAATTTTCAAATTATGAATTAAACCCTGACGACAGAATTATGTTCATTTCAGACAATCAGAAAGGAACAATTCTTACAAGCGTAATAGGACCTATCAAAGGAAAATCCAGATTTATCGTTAGAAAAGGAACCGAATTACGCAATGTGTTAAAAAACATTCAGATAGAAGAGTCTATAGCAGATTTCTCTTCTGTTTACATAAAGAGAAAAAGTGTTGCAGAACAGCAGAAAATTGTTATTGATGAAGCTCTGAAAAGGTTGGAACAGAGTTCATTAACAGCTGAATCAGGTTCGGTTGATGAAGCAAACATCAGAGTAAAAGAAGCTGAGCTAATACAGGATTTTGTCAAAAGAGCTAAAAACATGCAGCCTGATGGAATAGTTGTCGTTTCATCAAATGGAAAAATCAAAGATCTCTTTTTGGAAGATGGAGATGAAATTATCATCCCACAAAAAACAAATGTGATTCAAATTGGCGGAGAGGTAATGATGCCAAAGGCTGTAGTCTTTGATGAAACTTACAATCTTATGGATTATATAAATGAAACTGGAGGTTTTAGCCAAAGGGCAGACGAAGAAAACATTTTAGTGATATTACCAAATGGACAAGTTGGAAATGTTGAACAATTAAATATTCAACCAGGAGCAAGAATAATTGTTATGCCAAGAGTTGATACAAAGAAAATGCAATTTGCTAAAGACATTATGCAGATTATTTATCAAATTGCTGTTGCTACAAAGATTGCCATAGGATTGTAGAAAAGGAATAAAATTATGCACAACAATTTAAAAAATTCAATTGATTTGTCTTCAGGGATTCCTACAAGTATTGATACACCACTATTTACAAGATGGAAATATCACAATTATTTAAATGGCATTTATATTTGCATAGCAGACCCTATGCTACAAATAAATCGCAAACTACCTTTAAATGAACCAACTTGGTATTATGGTTACCAAGACAAAGATATATTTAAATCAATTAAATTATTAATTGAAAAAATATCCCATATTTACAACATCGATTCTAAAAATATAACAATATTAGGTTCATCTAGCGGTGGATTTGCAGCTATGTATCTAGGTTGTATTTTGAATAACATAAATGTTATAGCCCTATCCCCACAATTGGCTCCAAAATTATGGAGTACTTCATCTAATTTTGAAAACATAAACAAATGCAATTTACATGATTCACAAAACAACAAAAATGATGTCTCTCAGCTGCTTCAAGCAACTAACACAGCATTTTTTATTGTATTTAACGATGTATCAACAAAAGACGTCCAACAAATTAATTACTAACAGATGTAAAAAATATACTGTATGGAATATCTAAATATTCCAAAAATACATTTTTGGAAACATTCTACACATGGTTTAAATCCACATAATTGTTACCCAGAGAAATATGGAATGATTATTCTAGACTGGTTATTACAAGAGCACAGAAAAGGGAATGACATAAATTATTTTTCAAAATTTTCAATATTATTATCAGAGATGTTGGCAGAAAAGCACTTTATATTAAGAAAAAAATGCTAAAAAAGAAAGTTCTAAGTTCAACTTTATGGAGTGCTTATTTCGTCGTTTGATTTTTTAACAAAAAAGGAAAAAAAATGATAGATTTAATAAAAAATGAATTAGAAGAATCATCTACTGTTCTTAATAGGTTTTTATTAGATGAAAATCAAATAAAAAACATAAAAACTGCAGCAATTGCTATGGCCTCATCAATTAAAAATGGGAAAAAAATTATTTCTTGTGGTAATGGTGGTTCACATTGTGATGCAATGCATTTTGCTGAAGAACTCACAGGAAGATACAGAAATAACAGAAAACCTTACGCAGCAATAGCTATTTCTGATCCTAGCCATATTTCATGTGTTTCAAACGATTTCGGTTATGAATATATTTTTTCTAGATTTATAGAAGGGATCGGTAATTCAGGAGACTGTTTGTTAGTTTTATCAACTTCAGGAAATTCTAAAAATATAATAAATGCAATACAAATATCAAAATCTAAAGGAATTTGTACTATTGCACTTACAGGAAAAGATGGAGGAAAAATATCAAGTATGGCAGATATAGAAATCAGAGTTCCTCACTTTGGTTTTGCTGACAGAATTCAAGAGATACACATTAAAGTTATTCATATATTAATAAAGTTAATAGAAGATCAATTAGCAAGTAATAAGGAATAATATTGTGGATTTAAATATATCTAATACATTGTTGAGTAGCAAAAAAATATTATGTATCGGCGATATTATGCTAGATCAATTCATATACGGAGATGTAACAAGAATTTCCCCTGAAGCACCTGTTCCTGTATTACTAGAAAAAGAACAAAAAGAAATGCTGGGTGGTGTTGGTAATTTAGCGTCAAATCTTTCTTCTTTAGGAGCTAATGTAGCTGTAATAGGTATCATTGGTAACGATATACGAGGTGGAAAAGTAACAGAATTACTTAAAAAATATAGTATTGAAAATAATCTCATAATTAAGCAAGATTTTCAAACAATAACCAAAATTAGAGTGATAGCAAAAAACCAACATTTACTGCGATTAGATATTGAAAAAGTTCAAAAAATAATTCTTTTAAATGATATTAAGACAAAAATCGAAAATGCAATTATGTCATCAGATGCCGTAATCATTTCTGATTATGGGAAAGGTTTTATATCTAACGATATTTCGCAATTTGTAATTAACGTGTCCAATACAAACCAAAAGCCAATATTTGTTGATCCTAAAGGAAATGATTTTTCGAAATATGCTGGAGCAACTTTTATTAAACCAAATTTGAATGAATTCAATTTGGCTATACAAAATAACATCAATAAAAATGATAGTGATTTTATAGATAATATTTCTTATCAAGCCAATTTAATGGTAAACAAATTAAACTTACATGGACTTATTGTTACTCTTGGCGAACACGGTATTTTTTATTTTGAAAATAAAAACAATAAGATAACAAGTCTTTGGAAAAAAAGTTATGCTCATGAAGTCTATGACGTTTCTGGGGCTGGAGATACAACATTAGCAGCTTTTGTATGTGCTTATATTTGCAATAATAATGCAGAAAATTCAATTAATTTTGCAAATACTGCTGCAGGAATAGTTGTAAGTAAAAAAGGAACAGCGACAGTATCTTTAGATGAAATTTTTAACTATTCATTAATTATTTCTAACTTTAAGGGAAAAAATAATGTTTAAAATAATTAAAAAAATGCAACAGACAACAAGAGCTATCGATAATATATGGAATAATATAATAAAACCAGAAAAACCAATAGATGTAGGTAATTCCATAAGATTTCACAATTACATTGCTTATTTACAATTGATTCATGAACTAAAGAAAAAAAATGTATCTAATATAAAAATAGATCAAACAAAAACTATTTGTTGTAATTTATCAAAAAATGATATTCAAAATTTTCAATCACTATTATATGTAGCATTTGACTCTATAGAAAGCATCGAAGATAGACAAAAATCTCAATATGATTACTTTTTCATTTGGGGAGCAAAATTTTTTAAAATTGAGAAAACCATTGAATTAGCACTAAAAAAATCAAATTGCGCTTTGTTTTTCGTAGAAGATGGTTTCTTTAGAAGTGTATGTGGTGGACTAAAAAAAAATATAGATCAAAAATACTCTCAATCAATTTCTCTTATATTTGATGATATGTGCCCTCATTATGATGGAAATAATACTTCAAGATTGGAAAGTATATTGTCAGATAACAATGAAGAATACAAGCTCAAATCAAAAGAATTATTATTTTTAAAAAATTTTATATTGAAAAATAATTTAACAAAATATAACGATCAACCTAATTACATTTCTCCTAAGTTAGGTTTTCATAAAAATAAAGTTCTTATTGTTATGCAGACATCTGGTGATGCATCTGTAACACTCATTGGTGGAGATAAAATTGACTTTGAAATTATTATTGAGGATGCAATTGCAGAAAATCCTGATGCAGATATTATTTTAAAAGTTCACCCTGATACAATTATAAAAAAACAAAAAGGGTATGCTGAACGATACATCAATGATCCAAGAATAATTCTAATTGATTTTGAGTGTTCTATTCCATCCTTGCTTAATTATTGTTCAAAAGTATATGTCTACTCATCACAAGTAGGATTCGAAGCGTTACTCAGAAACAAAGAAGTTATTGTATATGGTAAACCGTTCTATTCAGGATATGGTTTAACAACTGATAGAAATTTTGTTAAGCGAAGTACATATCAACTTAGCATTGACAAAATGTTTTATGACATTATGTATAAGTACACCCTTTGGTTCTCTCATGATGGTCAAATAATTTCTGCAAAAGAAGCATTAAATAATTTAAACAATCTTATAAATAATTTTAAAACCCCAAAATACAAAAAAGTTTTAATTCTTAAATTAGATGGACTTGGCGATTGGATAATTTTTGAAAAATATTTAAAACAAATTAAAAAATCTAAAAAATTTGAGAATTCCAAATTTTACCTTATTGGTGATAGTGGATTCAAAGACTACGCAATAACTGATTCTTTTTTTAATAAAACATATTGGATTAATTATCGAAAAACAATCTCCAAATTAAAAAATAAATTTCAAAAAAAAATTATTATAAATTTACTAATAAAGTGTTTTTTATTAAGACATCCTACATTATCAAAAATACAGTTTGATGCAGTTATTTTTTCATGTTGGAACAATGAAGTTAATTCTTGGGGAAATAACATAATTTCCAAATTACATTATACTGATGGATTTTGCAGAAATGCTTTTGGCAAAAACCAAAACCATGTTGATAACTTGAAATTATATAACCACATTATACCAATAACAGGAGATCACCTAAGATATCATAGAAGCGAAATGGAACACGCCTTTCTTGAAAACATTACAGAAACAAAATTAGAACAAAAAATAATAATCAATAGACAATACATAAAACAAGTATTTATTTTTTGTGGAGCTTTTGCTTCCAAAAGGAGATGGTCATCGAATCATTACATACATATAGCAAAAGATATAGCTAATCATTTTAAAATTAAATGTTACGTTTTTGGGTTAGACAAATCTTTTTCTAAACATGTAAAAAACGATGAATACATTACTTATAATTTTGGAAAAGCAAACATGCAAGATATTGTCACAACACTTCAGAAAAGTGAATTGTACATAGGTGGAGATACAGGCTTTTACCATTTAGCGTATCATAAATCAAAGGAGTGTATAGTAATTAGCAATGGGAATAGCCTTAGAACATTCTGTCAAGTACCAAGAATCAAAGAAATAGAATATGTATTTCCAAGTACAGTGGATAAGTATCTATCTGACAGAAAAAAATATAAAAAAGAAATATTTGATATAACCCGTTCTTCTAATTTAGATATAAACGAAATTTCTTATGAAAAGGTATGGCAAAAAGTTTCATCAAAAATTATAAAAAACCATGAGTTTTATAGTGACACAAACAATAATAAAACGGAAAAATAACCATGAAAAAAAATCTAATTATTGGTACATCTAATAGCATTATAAAAAATAGTTATTATTCATTCCTAGACTCAAATAAATTTGATAGATGTTCTATTGGTGATACAACTAGTTTATCTGGTGTATACACTTTACTTAATAAAACCGATTTGCAAAATTATAAATTTGCAATTATTGATTTTAATGTAAATGAACAAAATTATATGATGAACAGTAGCTATCCATTGGAATGGTGCATTTCTTCTTTCTGTTTTATTTTAAAAACTCTAATTAATAATAAGATCATCCCTATTATTTTAATTCTAGAGTATGAATACTCTAATTGGTTAGAAAGTTATCAAAAGATAATTTGTAAAAATTTAAAAATCAATTATATTGATATTAGTCAGGTAACCAATGATTATCCACAGGTTCCATATGCTGACAGTAGTCATTACATAAAAGAAATACAAAAAATTATTGCCGATAAGATCACTCATACTGTTGAATCAATAAACTATAACGATTACACTTATCCTAAATTACCAAAAGAAATAGAAACATTAGAATTTTTTACCCAAAAACAAGTTATAAATTTTTCAAACGATTTTTTACCTAATAAAACAATTAAATGTACAACTAGTCTAATATCTGTTGTAGCTCAAAATATCTCAAAAAAATTAACCGTTAGGATACCTAACAATTATTATCTTTGCGGTTTAGCATATTGTAACAATAATGACACCCCTATAATTTCTCAGGGCGAACGCATCAAAAAACGCTAGACAATACCTAAAGAAGATGCTACGCATTCTAAAGCCATTTTAGGGTCATAACACCGTTTCTGCAATTGATTTATGCTGATCATCTTTTTTTCATACCCTTTGTTCCATAACCA
>ODAI010695183.1_pt1 | contig 47790 bp, 46 predicted proteins | sample 1539321 | NCBI WGS metagenome assembly ODAI01 (sample SAMN02144231, study PRJEB22623) | gut metagenome | biome: sheep rumen | host: Ovis aries | place: New Zealand
CCTTTTGGGCTGCTCAATACTCTGGGATGTTTCCATTCGGGGTCAAAACCGATATTGAACTTTTTCAAAGTTTCTATGGAAAGACCTCTGTGATAATCCGTGTTCGCTATATTTTGACTTACTTTTTTAAAATAATCCGTATAGTCGTGAGTTTCTTCATCAGGGTAACTACGCTTTGCTCTTTCTTCTGATTTTTGACGGCTTTTGGCAAGTGCGGCTTTCCATTGGCTGTCATAGCCGTCACGGTCTATTACGCCTAAGTTATACTGTGCATCGAGCCATCTGGCAGCATCAATAGCTTTCGGCATATCAAGAGCTTTCTGCACAAGAGTGATAACATCACCGCCTGTACCGCAGCCAAAGCAATTGAAAGAATTTGTTTTTTCGTATATCATCATTGAGCCAGTCTTCTCATCGTGGAACATACAATTACATTGTGACTTTCCACATCCACAGCGTTTCAGATTTTGTGCGCCGAGAAGAACTGCTACATCTGTAATGTCAACACTGTTTTTTATTATTTGAAATTTTTCACTGAATTCTGGCATTTATCATTCCTCTTTAGTCTCTTTCTACACCTTTTTCGCTCTTTTCTTTTTTCAAATTTTTATGATATTCAATATCTTCATTTATAAACTCATTCACTGTCTGGTCATATGTCAGCATCATTTGTTTGCTGACTTCACTGCGTATCGTTTTTTCTTCTTCCAAAGAAATAGGAACAAGTTCGGAATATTCTCTACCATCGGGCTTTTCTATAAGAACTTCGAGATATACAGAACCATCCTGAAGAATATCTGCTTCTACAGCAGTCTGATAGCTACTTTCCAGATATTCGTCAAAATCCTTTATATTTTCGTTATTATAAAAATCAATAGCCTTGAATATGTTATCTAATCCTTCATCCGACAATCCCAACTGAACATTAAGCACAGGTTGGTCTATTTCTCTGAACGCATCTGCTACCAAAGCCTCTGATGTTTCTACAGCGATAATGTCATTTACCGCAAGAGGTCTGATATGTTCTTCATTCTTTATGTTAGAATAATCTTCGGTATGGAATCCCCAGTCATATTCTTCAAAATAATATTCAAGCGTAGCTTCAAATCTTTCCGAGTCTTGTATATCAGACAAATCAAATACAACATCATCTTTGTCGATGCCCAGATACTGAATCACTGCAAGGTTTGTATCCTTTTCAAGCATTACCGTACAGGCAGGCTCTGGTTCGCCACTGCTTGTATCTAAACGGTCAAAGTATAATGTACTGGATTCGCTGAGTTCAAGTTTATCCTTCCAAGTGGTATACTCATTCAAGTCTTCTTCAATAAATTCTTCAAAACTTGAATATATCTGTCCGCCGTCAAAACCATATTCTTCGACATATTCATTGAATGTCATATTCTGGGCTTCTTCGGTGTTCTCATATAATGCCATAGTTGCTGTCATTGTTATATCATCTATGTGTTCTGTTATCCAGTCTTTTTTATATTCTTCATATAGTTGTTCCAAATTAACTGACATATTCTGCTCCTTCTTATTCTCGTTCAACGTTCGATTTTTCTTTTTTATTCAGCCGTAAATTTACTGTTCAAATAATTTTTTACATCTTTTGATGAAAAAATATAATATCCGCCGCTTTTCGGCTTGCCGACACATCGGATATATCGGTAAAAATCATCATTATTGAGGCTGTTTTCTATTTCTTTCAGGTCAATAGTTTGACTGACTATATACAATCCGCCGTAAACACCTGTACCCGAAGGGACGTTCATCGTTTCTGCTCTGTCTTTAAGATATGGGCTGATTGCAAGTTTGTTGGTATAGGTATCTTTGATAGCCTGATTTCTCCCAAATGAATACCAAGGCGCATTTGAATCAATGCTTCTATGTTCAAGAACGTTCTTGCATTGTTTTAAATAAGAATATAAAAGCAGGTCTTTCCGCAATTCATCTTCTGATATAATATCTCCGTTGGCATCATAAGGATATATTATCCGACTTTTTGTTCCTGTAGAGGCTTTGATTACAGGAATAATATGGTCTGAATCGTATTCATGATTTCCGATAAAAACCTTATCACATAAAGTGGCATAACCATTTTTTACCTGTATACCATTATTGCCGTCACAAGGAGTTATTTCGAGGTATGGACGAAATAAAAATCCGTTTGGATGCATATAGCTGTTATCAGCAAAGGTCCTGATATGCCTGCAAGTTTGACTTTCAGCATCATATTCATAATATTCTGTCAGCCTGTTGGATTTGCTTTTGTCAAGAACGGTTATAGCAGAATATGTTGCAGTGTTGAATATTTGATAATGCCCAAAATCGACTGTTTTACTTAGTATGTTTGTATCAGTAAAATACTTTCTCATACATTTGCCTGCCGAGCTATTGAAATATGAATTAGGTGTTATATAACATAAAATGCCATTATTATTCAGCATCCGCAAGCCAATCTCAAAGAAAACAATATATAAATCAGTCATACCCTGAGCAAATAAAAACTGGTTTTTATCAAAAGTATCGGGCAAATTACGAATTCTGATATACGGTGGATTTCCGATTACATAATCCATTTTATCGTTAAAATCAGTTACTCCCAATGCGTTTGCACATCGAATATCCCAGTTTATATTGTTCAACTTATATTTTCTTGCTGTCATATCAAGTTTTCTTTTACATTTATCACACTCATCCGCATCAATGTCGATTCCGTGAATATATTCTGATAAGCGATATGAAATATCCTGTTTTGATAATCCGCAAAGCAGGGCAGTGGAGCAATATTGTTCGACCACTTGCTTTAATATCGCTCCATTTCCGCAGCTATTATCAATAATGTGCTTATCTAAGATGCAACTATTGCTGTATCCCGATAAATCAAGCATATTATTTACAATATATTCGGGTGTATATTCTCTTCCGTAACGTTTTTCTTTTGTCATTTTTCTATATCCCAAGACTGTTTTGAAACCGACTTACTCCCTTCGATTTTGCCGTCATTGTTTATATCACGTCCAGTAACTTGTTCCGCTTGCCTTACCCATTCGGTATCAGCTATATCATTCAGAACATCCCTGTACTTCTGTGCCACTTCTGTTGCAGGCATTTTGAGTGATTTAACTTCATATGTTTCGGTAATAGGCGTATTGGGCTTATCCTTGATAAAATCAAATTTTTCGGGATTTTCCATAGCCCTTGTCGCATCAAGAGTAACTTCTTTGCCAAGACCCGATTTATCAACGGTTTTTTCTGTGTTGATATTGCTTTTAACAGTGGCATATTCCTGCTGATAACGCTCAATATTGGATTTTGATACACCTACTGCATAGTTTTGTCTGGACTCTGATATGTATATATCCATACCTTGATTTTTCATAGCTGTTTCAGCGTGTTTAACAGCATCTTTGGTAACTCCGCCGTATTCTTCAAACGATTTAATGGTTTCGCTCATAGCTTGCTGTTCAACGCTTGACATATACGGAAATTTATTCTGTATAAATTCTTTATCTGAGCTTTGAACACCTGCCAAATACATTTCAGCAGCCTTTCCTGCCATAATGATATTGTCATAATTGCCATAAGTGGCTCCGAGCGTGAATGATTGCACGCTGATGCGTTTGGTCGCATTTTCGGGAATGTAATATAAATCTCTGCTCTGGTTAAGGCTTTCTGCCATATCTCTGTCATTGTTGGTATACATCTTTTTGGTTAGAAGTTCAGTGGTTATGTATTGCTTGTTTATATCTCTTAAATCAAATCCTTTTTCGGCGTATCTATCGCATACATCATCTATCGCTTTTACAACATCGCCTATAGTCATTGTGCCGCAACTGTTGTGTACATTCGAGTTCAGTTGATAGAATTCTTTAACCTTTTCTATGCTGCCAAGTATATCTCGGTCTTGCAAAAATCCTTTTGTTACGGTGCGGGCATCTGTTTGATATACAAAAAACCCGCTTTCCTGATTGATGCTTAAACCATTGTCTGCTTTATGAACGATATTATTGGCAACAGCAAGAGGGACATATGCTTTCGCAACATCTTCGCAAGAAGGATAAATAGAAGCTACTCCGCCTACATAATGTCCTTCAAGTGGTGTACCACGTTCACCGTAAGCACCTAACGCAGTGTTGCCACATTCACACGCCAGTTTCGCTGTTATAACGCTTTCCATAAACTCTCTTGTTTTTTCAATTTCTGTTGCAAGCTCTGCATTCTGCTGTGCGAGCTGTTCTGTTTCTTCTTGGATTTGTTCTTCATATTGCTGTTGTGCCATTCTTTGTTGTTCAGCTAATTCTGCCTGTCGCCTTTCAATTTCCTGCTTTTCCTGTAACGCTTGCTGATAGCGTATAAGAAGGACTTCGGTAACTGAACGTGAATCATTTACAGTGAAATTATTGTAGTTTTCCATATAAATATGACCTCACTTCGTTTATCTTTCAATATCAGAGTTGGTTTTTTTAGGTTTACTTGTTTTTTCTGTTTCCTTTTCAGCAGGTGTTGCGTCCCACCATTTCGGCTCAAAAGAAGGCTCAAAACTATGCTCTTCAAGGACACGCCATAAGGACTGTTGTGATTCATAATCATCTTTCAATTCTTCGGCAACAGAAAAAATATTTTCAGAATACCAACCTTCTGGGTCTCCGTTTTCTCCCGCTGCTCTGTATATAAGAATATTATTCTTGCGTTCGGGGTCGCTGTGTAACAAATCCTGTTCCTTCATCTGCGTAAGCAATTGAAGCGTTTCGTAAAAATCAAGCTGTTCTGAGTGATTTTTTGTGTATGTATTCATAATCTTTATCCTATAATGTTTAAATTTATCAGTATTCCGAGTGTCAAAACCGCAATACTGAATATCCATGTAAAGATAACGCTTTCCTTGCTTCCGCTTTTTATCTTGCCAAGATGTATTTTGCTCACCCCAAACAAAACGGGAATACCCATCGGATTGAACATATCAAGGAATAGATGCGACAGACATCCTATAAAAAAGCCAATAAGAGGAGAAAAATACATATATGATAATACAAGTCCTGCCACATATACAGACAAATCGTGCAATACTCCCCTATGGTGCGAACCTGTTTTTCCGAATGCTTCACTTATATGACCTATTACTGTACTCACAGGTGTTGTTAATTTCCCTATATAGCTGTTAGGGTTATCTATATCGGGAAAGATACTTCCGATAAGTCCGCCCAGAACTAACAGTGTTGCTGTTTCTGGAGTAGCAGTTATATTTGGAAAGGGTGTTGAGATAAGGTCAACATTCATAGCAAGAGCTGCACCTATTGATGCTCCAAAAACGAAGTGGCAATTACCATTCATGTGTTTTATGTATCCTTATTTAAATCGCTTTTGATTTTATATCAGATATTTCTGAACCAATGATATTGCAGTGCCAAACTGCGAGCTGAATAAATGTGGGAAAAATATTATTCTTTCTTCCATGTCAACATCTATCAATATGTCCCCGTTAAGTATTACAGTCAGTTCGGAGTTATTGCTTGAGCAGACCGTAAAATCGTTTTCTTTCGTTATTCTGTCACATTTTTTGTTAAGATAACACCTTTGTGGCAGGCAATAATGATGTTTTAATATGATGTCTAATTCTGTCATGTTTATCTTATATGATGTCATTATGTCTCCTATTGTTGCCTAATCATTTGTGTGTTCATAATTGGTTTGCTTTTCTTTTGGTTTTAGCAACATATTATTTTCTCTTCTGAAATCATTGCCCGTTGTCTCGGTAAGCGTATTGCTGTATATTGTACCTTCGGCATTAAAAACTACCACATAGAGTCCAGAATACTCTTCGTTGAGTTTATCGAGTTTGCGGACACATTCACCCATATTGACAGTATCATAGGAATAGCCGTTTTGCAGGTATATCATGCAAGGCTTTTCGAGTTCGATACCGCAATCCTTGGCTATTTCAATCAAGTCACTGCTGTCAGTGTGTTCGCTTAAAAAATCATATACAAAATCGTCCAGTCTTTCATTATCCCATTTTTCAAGATAATCAGATGCCATTTTATGAGCTTCTTCAGATGAAATGTTAAAATTTTTAAATAATTTATCAAAATTATCATCTGTTTTTGATGCCCATTTTGAAAGGTCATACCAACCATCTGCACAAAATTCCGCATCAAGTTCATCTGAATATTTTTTGTTTGCTTCTTTTTTTAGTTCATCTATCTTGTCTTCTGTTTGCTGCGCAGCTATCCAGTCATCAAGAAACCTCTTTACAACATCAGCGTTTCCTTCTTTGCTTATCCAGTCCTGTATTTCAGTGCCTTCAGGAACAATGCCCTTGTCTATATCTTCTTTGATATACTCCTCTATAGCATCTGAAATCTCCCATTCGGACCATGTAACGCCTTTGTAGCTTACAGTGGGGTCAGCATAGTCACCATGATACTGATATGTAAGTCCTTGTATTTCTAAGTAATTACACATTTTTTCCCTTTCATTGAAATATTCCTGTTCAAGAGTTTTACCGTAAGCTCTGTTAAAAATTATTTTCCCTATGTCTTGTCCTTGAAGTTTATCCTTTTCAAATTCAAGGCTGTATGTATGACCGTTAAACTCAGCTTTTACAGTGAATACATTATTTTGAACTTCTGTAAAGGTATAATCGACAGGCGGTAAATTCGGATGTTGTTCATTATAATGTCTGAACGGATAGTTACTGTTTTCTTTCTTTGAATTGGTCCTATCTTTCGCCAATTCGGTAGCATTGGCAAATATTCTTGTCTGAGAATAAAAATCCCGTACCGTTGTATCTTCACCAAATCTATCATGAGACGAAACGATGTTCAATTTCCCATGTGCTTTGTTTATTTGTTCATTTATCCACTGTTTTGGAGATTGTTTCAGCAATACTGTCGAATGAATATGCAAGTCGTTTTTGTCTTGGTCTGACAATTGCACTGTATACTGACCCAATCCTTTATAGGTCAAAAACATTTGTATGTTCTCAGCCGTGCCGTCTGTAATGAGCTTGATATTGGTGTTTTCAGCCAATGTCTTTAAATTAAAAAGATTGACAGCATCTTTGGGCATATCGGATTGCTCAATGGCTCGCTGTATCCCTAAAGAACCAATATCCAAGTCCATTACAATATTATTATTTGTATCAAGAGAGCTGTTTGCACTGTAAATATAATTGCTGAAAGCAGAACTCATATCATCACTTCTTTTAATCATCAGTACGGTCAAATTTTGGCTTGTGAGGCTTTTCGTCAAATAGTTTTGAAAGGTCTTCTTGAGCAAAAGCTGCTATATCTTCCTGTACAGCATTTTCGATGATTGCCATAAAATTGCCGACCTCTACATCAACTGTCATTTCGGCTTCATCTTGTTCAGGCGGTTCGTAATAATTATAATCACGGATTCTTCCGTACATTATAATTGTTGTTTCAGATGGTATCAGTTTATCAATTGCAGTCTCGACTTGTTGCTCCGTATAGTATACATCAGGTTTTTCATAAAAAGGCAATTGAGCTATATCTCCATTTTTGTCAATAATAAGCATTGCATCGAGTTCGCTTGCGTAATTTACTGCTTTTTCGCCCGTTTCTTTTATGATTTCTCTTACATCATCTTCATCCGCACGCCATTCATTGTCACTGTAATCATCGTACCGTTTGCTTTCGATACTGATAAAACTGTCATCGCTTGATAATACATCACCTAAATCTGAACTGAAAGTATCAAATTTCTCAGCAAGGTCGTTTAACGGCATTACTTGATAGCCTTCTTTTTGAGCCTCTTGTATAAAAGCATCAATATCAAGCGTTCCTTCTTTTAGCATATTTCTTGCTTCATTTGCTTTATCATGTGCTGACATAATATCGCTCCTTTTTAGTTCTTTATCCCTTAAGTGTAATAAAAATAGATATTTTTATGTGTGTTATATATACTTAACGTATAAATAATACTCAACTTAGTCATCAGAATATTCTTGTGCGATTTTGTCAGCCTCTGCTTTTAATGATAAATCTCTGGCATTCATAATTTACTTCATCAAATACATCTGTATATTACTGTTAGAGGCTTTTAATTGTAATAAGAATTTTTTTATGGATTGCTCTGTATCTCTTGATTTACTGAGTAAAATATGATAATGTTCTTTTTCAAGATAAGCAGGTTTTCCTACAAGCTGATTGAAATGAGAGACCATAAACGCTATGTAAAGGTCAGTTCCTTTACAGGCTTTTTCTAATTTGTCGATAGTATATTTGAATTCGTTATCTGTGTAATATTCTTCGTTTACGGCAGCATATGTAAAATCATATTCTAATCTGATATACAAATATTTGCTTCGTTTCAGTTGAGAATAGATACTGTCCAAAGGGTTTATTCTGTCTCCGTAATTATCGCTCATACGAATAATATCCCCTTTTGCGAAAAAAGGGGAGTAGAAATGATTATCTTCCGTATTTTCTTCAACAGGCTTAAAAGTACGAAAAAAATTATAAAAATCTCTTTTAACAGGCGAATAATCGAATTGAATATATCCCTTCAATCTTATACCGCTTATTTTACTTAGTGTTCGCATAATGTAACCTTTTATCGTATGTATTAACGTTCTGCGGATATTTCTTCTTTTTCTTTTAGCTTTATGTTCTCAACAATTGTTGCGTTAGCCTCAATCATATCGCATTCACACAGTTCGCCAAAATCAGCATTATAAAACGCATCTTCAACAGCCATTGCTCTGCTTATGTCCGTATGTGATGTTCTGTATACACCTTCAACACCAATATAGACCGTTGCGGTTTCATTGCTTCGGGCTACAATATTGGTACTGGTTATATTAACATCTTCAAGACTGCCAAAGCTTGCATTTTCCATAAAATAATCAGCGGCTTTTTTGATAACTTCCTCATCAGTACCGTCAAACTCAAGTTCTAACCGTCCTTGTACTTTCATTTCAATATCATATTCGGACATATTTAAACTATAAGTCTTCCAGAACTCTTGCACTTCTGGGGTAAGCGGAAAGTTATCATCGAGTGCATGAAGCAGAATGTTATTCAGCTTTGGACTGTAGTTTTCGATTTTGTCTATGGCACCATATCTTGTGCCATCAGGCTCAACACATTGTACCTCAAGACTCAAAGAAGCGTCTTTGTTCAATATAAGATAAATATTAGTTGATATAGAATCGTTTTCCGCTGAGGGCAATTCACAAGCCTTTTCCATCCACTTTGCAAAAGCGTCATTCGTTATCATTCGGATTCTAAGCAACTCTTTATCGCTTTTGGAATCTGCCTGACTTTCCCATTTACCAAAAGCAAAGCCTCTTTGAGAAAACTGTATAGCATCATAGACAACATCTTGAGCATATCCTTTTGTTATACCTAAGTCATCACAATTCATAAATATCTTGTATTCGCCGTAATTGAATTGTTCCTTTGATTGCTGTACCAGAACGTCTGCTTTGATATTTGACTCTCTTAAAGCATCGTTAATAACCTGTTCAACAGCTTCGGCAAAAGATTTTTCAACAGCAGAACCAAATGAATCATCAATGTGATAAGGTTTAATATTTTCAAGAGCTGTATTTATAACATTTTCAATGCTATAAGGGGAATCAGGGCAACAATAATCTCTGATTGCTTTTAATATTTCATCAGTTTTATCAACTAATTTATCAATTTTGTTTTCATCGAGTTCGATAGCTTCCGAAAAGTATCCCATAACAGTCACCTCTCAATGTTTTGGCTTTTGCTTTTTTCAGAACGTTCTTTGAATTTTGATATAGTCGCAGTTATGTTCTCCTGAATAAGTTCGGGCTGTTCTGTTGTTTTATCAACACTGCCTTTCCAACACTCACTGATAAGACCGTAGGTATCGTTCACAGTGTAACCGTGAGTGTAATCGGACTTCTGCCCCTCTATCTGAACATTTCTTACCATGTCAGCAGGAACTATAAGAGGCTTTTCAAGCTGAATCTCAAGCATCGACCCAGAGCCTTGCCATTCGTTATACAGACCGATTGAGGCATCTTTGCTGATAACAATATTTCCTTCCTTGTTTGTAAGTGCATTGAGTGTTTCCAGACCATCCATGCCATTGATTGATACTAACGCAGTGAGTTCTGACATGGAATATGTGGGATTGTTGTATATTTCATATGCAACACTTTCGACAAAGCCTTTTTCACCATATGCTTCAATGTCTTTAAATGAAGTGTTTTCATCATCAGCAATCCTGTTTATTTCGTCAATTGCATTCAAAACCTCTTCAACAGTATGCCCTTGCTGATGAATAAGATATGTAAGGGCATTATCAAGTTCCCGTTCCTGCAATCTGGTCCTTTCACCCATATAAGCATCAACAATAGAACTCATATCATAGTTTTGCTCTGCTTCGGTAGCAAACATAACATTTATTTTGTAACTGCCTATCACATCTTCTATGTCATATGTTACACCAGTATATCCCGCTTCTTCCATTAACTCTCGCATATCATTCTGAGATATGGTTTTTTCAAATACTGAGGATATATTCGGGTCATTATACGCATCTTGTTCGATTGTTTTAAACAATTCGCTTTCAGTATCAAGCGTTGCGTCCATATAATTTTCGCACATCGCCTGTTCAAAATATATAGGGAATGTTTCTTCACTGGACGGCGAGTATTTGCTGTATATTTCAGCCAACGTCCTTTCCCCTATCGTGTCATTATAATCAAAATACATCTCATAGCATTTATCTGAGTTACAATGCTTTTCTATTTCGTCTTTCAAAAATTTGATTGTGTCCTGATATTCCTTTTCTGTAACAGGCTTATCTTTATACAGTGACTGTATTTCTTTGGATGATATTTCAAGTTTAAATCCATAATGAGTAAATCCTGTTTGTTCAGTCAGATACTCACTTACCGCTTCGTATCTTTCGGGGATTTCAACATTCTGTATGATTTCCAGAGGAATATCCATTTCATAAGGAAGCTCGTTATTTTCGTTTATGTACTCGCCATCGTAATCCCATTCGATATTTGTTGCTTTCATATACTTGCCCCTTTGCGTTAAATATTATCTTTCGGCATCAATATGTTTTTCTGCATTATTTGTTTCTTTGCCTTTTTCCTTATCTGCTTTGTTTATTGCTTCATCAATAACCAATTCAACCGCATTTTGCAATGAATAGTACCAACTATCATTGTTTTCCTCATTTTCGTGATATTCATACAAAATATCATCTATATTTTTTTCTGCCAATTTTTTGATGTCATCATATTCCCAATTAGGGTAAGAGTCCGCAATATGGTCTAAAAAATTATCAAGGTTTGATTCCATATCTTCACGCTCATATTCACGCTGCATAAAAGAATATAAATCTCTGGCATCCTGAGCAGAAATTTCTGTATCACCGACAGAATATGTCCCTTTATCTTTATTGAACTCAACATTGTTGCTCATAATATGCTGCTCCTTTCTTTTCTCGTGTTAAATAACTTGATTTTATAACAACATCCTTGAAAGCAATAGTTTTTTTCAAACAGCAGGAATTTTAAACCTGTCAGCTCCCAAGGATGTTATTAAACTATCAGTATGAAGACTCACTGGCTTGCACATGGACGTATCAGTGAAATTTATATGTCCAAACCGATTAACAACTGAGTTGCCTCTTTCCCTGATAAGGTCTTGACCTCTATGAGTTTTTGAGCCAATGCGTCTACAAGATGCTGCTTGGCTCTTATTGCAACTGTGGTCTTCTTGTAAAATTCATTTGACAATTCAGAAATCCTGTCTTGTATCTTGTTGTCAAATATTGTGCTATTGGTAAGCACTTCCGTATCAATAAGTCCTGTTTTGTCATCAAAGCCAAGCTTTGATGTATATGCAAGCAGTAGTTTTGTGGCTTGTGTAATATCATTGCCTGCGCCTTGTGTAACTTTTTCTTTGCCAAAGAATACCTCTTCGGATGCCCTGCCTGCATAAGCAATCATTATATCTTCTTCTATACGCTGCTTTGATTTAAAAGCACTGTCGCTGTCCGCCTGAAATACTGCTCCGCCAACTCCGCTTGTCATTCCCATAACTGATATGCGTGATATTTCATGATGGGTAAGATATGTCATAACAGCATGTCCCGCTTCATGATAAGCAACGATTTCCAAATCTTCCTTGCGTGTTTCGGCATTGGACCTGCTGCCTTTAAAAACCATTTTATCTATTGCTTCTTCAAGATATGCCTGAGTAATTTTATCATTATCTTCCCTGAAAGCGATGAGCCTTGCCTCCCTGCAAACAGATGCAATGTCTGCCCCTGAAAAGCCAACTGTTTGTTTAGCCAACGTTTCAGTCTGTACCGATTCATCACCACGATTTTCGATATAGTGGTCAAACAGTTCTTTTCTTGTTTCCCATTTCTGGGGGGCTTCTACTTTAATTTTCCTGTCAAATCTTCCTGACCTGAGTAATGCATCATCTAAATCATCAGCTCTGTTTGTGGCAGCAATGACCAATATATCGCCTTTATCTTCAAAACCGTCAAGCTCGGTAAGCAACGCATTTATGGTTTGGTCGTTTTCTCTGTGACTCCTCTGAGAACCACGTTTTGCTCCTACCGCATCTATTTCATCAAAGAATAAGACACAAGGAGATGATTGTCTTGCTTGTCTGAATGTATCTCTGACACGCTTTGCACCCAAACCAACATACATTTCGACCAGATTACTTGAATTAACTGAAATGAAATTCACACCCGCTTCGTGAGCTATTGCTTTGGCAAGCATAGTTTTGCCTGTTCCTGCTTCACCTTCAAACAAAACACCATGAGATAAATCCTTGGCTTTTGTGCCGCTTTTCAGTTGCTTTACAAGCAGTTTTAAGTCTCCCTTTATTTCTTCGTGACCTATAACATCATCAAAGTCTACATCAATCTCTTTCGGAGATATTGGATGTACAAATTCCGTGCTTGCAAGCGGAGACGCTTTTCTCATGAATACAAGCATACCGCCGATAAGAATTATATAAAATATCAAATCTGCGTGCCGTGAGAGACTTGATGCAAAACCGCTTTCTCTTTTGACGATAACTCCGTGTTCAAGTAGATTTATTTTGAATTCCTCATTATCGGGGTATATGACCTTTTTGAACTCGGAAATATTATGCGTTTGATTTTCTCTTTCGGTCTCCGTCATATTCTGTGTTTGGTCATTGAACAAAATAACTGTCATATATTCATCGTTTTCGTTGTAAATAACTTGGTCAATTTTGCCCTCGTTCAACAATTTCTCGTATTCGATATATGACAGTCTTTCTGTTTCTATACTCGCATTTGCACCTGCGTTTGTAAAGGATGAAGATAATAGCGTTGCTGTTGTAAGTAACGTTGCCCCCGCTATTGCGGCTATTGTAAATACAGAAAGTTTTTTATTCTGCTTTTTCTTCATTCAAATCTTCCGTTTCTTCATGAATATCAACGGCTGTAGCTTTTGTGCCATTTTTTTCTACCAGTTCCTGAAGACTGTAAAAATCTTTGGATATAACAGCTTTTTTGACCATATCGGCTGTAAGCCCTGCCTTTTCTACTGCGTCAAGAAGGTCAAGTGCAATTTGGATGCGCTGCTGTTCCTTTAGAGTGGCAATTTCCTTCTCCTTGCTCTTCATTTCCTCAGCAAGAGCATCCATCTTAGCTTTTAAACTGTCAAGTTTGGTCTGTTCCTTGCCGATTTTTGCAACGGTCTTTTCCTGCTTCGTAGTCCTCATAATTCTTTTTCCTTTCTGTGTAAACAATATCTTTAATCACAATCATACAGTCTGAGGGATTCGGGCTGTCATGATTCGCCGAAGTTCTTCTTTCGGGTATCCGTCTATCTTGTTCATAATCATATCAACTTTGTAGTATTCCAACTGCTCATTCAAGTATTTGACATACTCTATGAGGATGTCTCGGTAGATGCCCTGCAAAGTCGAACCCATGATGTCCCTGTCGTTGACAAAAACATCAACAGAATCTCTGGATAGCAGTCTTGTCTTAACATCCTCAATCAATTCCAGTTCCTTCTTGTCTTCAGGTCTTAAATTTTCAATATTATAAACACTTGGGTCAAAATACATAGCTTTTATCCTTTCGTAATCCTATCTGCATCAAAATTTTTTTGCTCATTTTCCTTTTCTCTTGTTTCTCTACACTCTATGTGTAATAAAAACGGAAAAAACTAAAAGCGCATCGCAAAAAAACACTTTTTTTACGACAAACCTTTTATCTATGCGGAAAAATAAATTTTGAACTACCCTCAAAAAACGCAATTAAGGTATATATATATATTATAATGCAATGCATTATATATGCTATGTATATAATACATTGCATATTATATACTATGCATACTATATAGCTACTACATATTTGTACATAATTTAAATGCAATGCATATTATATACTATGTACGTTATAGTAACCTAAATACTAAGTAGCTATATAGTTACTTAGATTATGTACGTTATTTACATATATAGCTAAAGCTATATATGTATCCTGCGGAGCCTTTCATCCTTTGGTTTTGTACATGAACTAAGCTGTACGTCCTATGGATAGAAACACGCACGTTCAGAAAATTTTTTGAGGCAGCTACGCTGTCCTTGACACGCCTTCAAAAGCGGTTATAGTTTCGACACCGAAACCAACTCAAGAACCAACACATAGATTCAGGCTGGTTTCTGATTTGTGATTGTAACCGCTTTTTCAGGTCTTAGTCAAGGAGAACCTCAAAAAATTTTCTTCGCTTTTGATAAACGGTTCTGTTTTATGCCTACGGCGTACCTCACCCAATCTAAGAACCAACAGCTCAACTCCGTTTTACCCCGTCTATGACTCCTCATCAGGCGGTACATCCGATAATTCACAGACCGTTTCAACAGCCTGATAAAGACCCGATTAAGCGCAGCGTGCGTTGTTACAGAAACCGTTTCAGCGTAGCGGTGCAGAGTTACAGTAGCCAAAGTCGTTATGGTTTTTTCAGCGAACGAGAGGTCAAGCAGTAGCGGCTCTCGTTTCGCAGATACCAACTCAAAAGCAGAGGCGTGGAGTTTTATTAACTCAGTATTATCGTAGCTAAATACGCTATAAAACAACATACTATGCTATGTAAACGTTTTCATACGATTAAAAAGAGTTTTACGTTTTGTACAAATCAACCAATCAAAAATAACGCAATTCATACAGTTTAACAATTGACAATCTGTATTTCCTTTGGTAAAATATATTATATGATTATCAAATAACAATTTTTATTTGTTGAACAAAAAATAATGCAAAGAAGGGAAAATATGAGCGATTGCAAACGTGCTAACGAAGAAATTAAGGCTGAAATAAAGAGCAGAGGGATAAAGATATACGAAATCGCCCGTCAAATCGGATGCACGGAACAAAAATTATATCGGGCTATGCATAAGCCGTTGGATGAGCGTCAAATCAGCGCAATAAGAAACGCAATGGACTATATCGAAATACACAGGGAAAATCCTGATGCTGCGTTGTTTTGAGGTATAAGCATGATTTCCGTTTTTGAAAAGGATGGTGCAACGATAATCACCATAGAAAATCCAACAAAAGCCGAATATGACTTTATACAGAGAGCGAAAAAATTTCAGATGAATGCTAATGTATGGAGTAAGTTCAAATGCAATCAAAATAAATCTTCGGAAAATCCTGCTGAAAATCAGGAGATTCCGTTTGAAGAAGTGTATCCCGATAAAAGTTGCTCTGAAATCCCATTTGAAGAAATATGAGAAAAAAACATAAACTACCGATAAGTCAATCTTCTTCTTGTCTCAGACAGGCAATAATGTGCGGAGTAGCGGCAATATTTTGCTTGCTGAATATCAAGTCATTATGGTTTTTCTTTTTGCTTTTTACAGCGTTTTGTGTTTTCAACATTCGCTATTTTGTAAAGTATTCTGAAAAAGAAGAGGAATATGAAAAAAAACAAAAAGAGCTATATGGTGATACGGAAAGCAGTGATGATAATAACACTTCGCCATCCAAGCGGGTCCCTTCGTTTATAGCGAATCATAAAGCGTTAGAACAACAGCGACAGGCAAGATATGACGATTTTATCAGCAATCTTGAAAGTCAACTCGGAGACTTTGATACCGAAGACGATGAAGATGATGAGTGGGAATAAGTATATCAAGATATACTTATATCATATAACTCAAATCTAAGGAAGGAATACAATACGGTGAACAAAACCATATTTATAACCGAGAAACCGTCAGTCGCTCAGGAATACCGCAAGGTCTTAAAGGTAAAGAGCGATGAAAAGACAGACGGATATATCGAAGGATTTTCTTCTGTTCTGAATAAAGATGTGATTATAACTTGGGCTGTTGGTCATCTGATAGCAATATCAGCACCAGAAGTTCAGAATGAAAAATGGGCAGGAAAATGGAGTAAGAGCAATCTCCCCATGATTCCCGACACCTTCAAGTATGAACCTCAGAAGGCGACATTCAAACAGTTCAAAGTCGTAAAATCTTTATACACCAGAAAAGACATTGAAGCAATATATTATGCGGGTGACTCTGGGCGTGAGGGTATTTACATACAAGCCCTTATCCGCAATCAAATTTTTAAGTCTGCTCCCAAAATAACGGAAAAGGTCGTTTGGATAGACAGCTATACCGAAGAGAGCATACTTAACGGCATAAAGACTGCCAAGCCGTATTCTTCATATCAGCCGATGGTAGACAGCGGATATGCAAGGGCGATTTCCGACTGGCTTATCGGTATGAATTTTACCGAAGCGTTTACGCTTACCAGTGGAAAGCTGATAAACACAGGTCGTGTTATGACTCCTACTCTGGCGATGATTGTTAATCGTCAGAAAGAGATTGATGAATTTATAAAAACAGATTATTTCGGAATAAAAGCCAACGAAAATATTTATTGGAAGGCTGTCAAAGGCAGCAGGTTCTTTGAGAGTGATGTCCTGTATAACGAAAACGGCTTTTTAAAATTAAATGACGCAAATAATCTTATCTCGGAGTTCAATCAGGATAAATCTCTTACAGTTCAGGATGTCAAAACACAGACAAAAACGGAATATGCTCCGTACTTATTCAACCTTGCAGATTTGCAGGCATATTGTTCCAAAACATATAAGATTTCTCCATCACAGTCACTGAGCATAGCTCAGAGCTTATATGAGAAAAAGTTTACAACATATCCAAGAACAGATTGCCGTTTTTTATCATCAGCAGTTGCTGCCGATTTAAAGAAAAAGGGATACGATGTTCCGAAAAGATATGTAGATGATAGTAAAGTCACAGACCATTACGCTATCATTCCTACATTTTACGGAGACCCATCATCTTTGTCGGGACTTGAAGCAGATGTGTACAAAGCTGTGCATAAAAGGTTTGAAGATACAATGAAGCCGCCTTTTATTTATGATTCTGTTTCAATAACTTATGTTCATTCCAACAAAGAATTTTTCTTTGAAAGTTTCAGAAAAATTAAGCAGAAAGGCTTCAAAAATAAAATAGACGGCGATGATGTTCAAGACAAAAATCCGCCCCAAAAAGGAGATAAAATATCTGTACAGGATTTTTCAATCAGAAACCTTGAAACTAAGCCACCTGTTTCATACACAACAGGTTCTCTTATCCTTGCAATGGAAAAAGCAGGGAAACTGATTGAAGATGAAGAACTTCGTGAGCAGATAAAGACCTGCGGTATCGGAACATCTGCAACAAGAGCAGCAATCATTGAAAAATTGAAAGAAAAAGAATTCATTGTTGTAGATAAAAAGCAAGTGATTTCTCCGACAGAATTCGGTAAGAAAGTTATTCCGATAATTGAAAAATATGACGAGGCACTGATTAGTCCTGTCAAGACTGCTGAAATGGAATCCAATTTAAATTCCATAGTAACGCAGGAATTATCTTATGAAAAATATCTGAAACTTATAACAGAGTATGTTTCAAAAACAACAAGCGTAATTCTGTCAAATAATTCGGAAAGCCTGTCATCTTTTAATACCTCAAACGTATCTTCGGGGAAGATTTTTAAATGTCCTCACTGCGATAAAGAGTTAAAATTTGGAAGATACGGTTGGTATTGTGAAAATAAAGATTTTAGTTTTGGATTGGAAGTTTTTGGACACAAGATGAAAGAAAGCGACCTTGAAGATTTATTAAATAAAGGCAAGACAAAATCTTATTCTTTCAAATGGAATTCAGGTAAATCTTCAAAAGCAAAAATTGTGTTGGATTCATCCAAAAAAACTGGTACAGGCTTTGAGTTTGACAACACAGATTCCAGTAAGTCAAAGTCATCCAAAACGTCATAGTCCTCAAATTCTGCAAAAGCATCTTGGGGCAATGGCAGAACAACATCCACTGCAAAAAAGTGGGGCAAATAATCAGTCAGTATTTCTGCGTATGCAGTAATATAATATTTATATTTATTTAGGAGATGATTTTTCATGCAGACAAGAACAACTCTTGCTGAGTCCATCGCTGAAAGAAATGAAATTTCCAAGAAGCTCGCCCGTAAGATAGTCGATGATGTTTTTGCAATCATCGCAAATGAGATAAGCACAAGCGGCGGAGAGGTTCGCATCAGTGAGTTTGGAATATTCAGCGCAAAGCTTCGTGCAGAAAAGGGCGGAGTTAATCCTCATACAGGTGAGAAGATGACGATTCCTGCAAAGACTGTTCCGTATTTCAAGGCAAGCTCGGTACTGAAGACTGCGGTAGATGTTTCGGCAAAGACTGCCAAGGGGTCAAAGAAGAAGTCAAAGAAGTAAATCTATTCTGTTCATACAGGCGAAAGGGGTAGTTAAGAGTAAACAGGTTCTGAACTGCCTTTTTCGCCTTTCTTTATTCCAATTCTTATTAAAAGTATATCTTGATATACTTATATCATAATATCACATCAAATAATTCTAAAAAATACCACATTAGAGTACAACGATATAATATAGAAAATATTTTTTATGGATGCTGTGATTTTTTCCGTTTTTATTACACATAGCATATAGAAAGACATTGTGTAAGAAAAAGAGGATGAATAAATGGCAGAATTCAGCAAATACAAAGCCTTTTCGGTCGGGCGTTTATTCTTACATAATAATAGGCGCAAAGACGATGGGGTGGAGCATAGCAACGAATCAATAGATAATACAAGAACGATATACAACTATCATTTAAAAACAGGGACCGTTGAGGATGTAAGACGGAGATTATCAGAAATATATGTAGGAAAACAGCGCAGTGATGCTGTGGTCTTGGGAGAAATGATAGTTACATTACCGCATAATGTCAAAAAAGAAGATGAGCGTGATTTTTTTCAGGCTGTATATGACTTTTATGCGCAGGATTTTGGAGAGGAAAATATAATCAATGCTGTGGTCCATAAAGACGAAATACAGCCACACATACATTTAGATTTTGTTCCCGTTTTATATGGCGAATATAAAGTATCAGCAAGCAACAGGGGTGAAAGAAAATATTACAATGATTGGGTATCTGCACATAACGGTGAGTTTCCAACAGAACGGCTGTGCTGCAAAGAACTTATCAATCATAAATATCTTTCTGAAATGCACCAGAGGTTATCGGATTATGTTGCTGAATATCTCGGATACGAAACTGATATTTTAAACGGAGCAACTATAAACGGCAACAGAACAGTTCAGCAATTAAAAGTAGCGACCTTACAAAAAAATGCTGAGGTTCTTACCCAAAAAATTATAACATTAGAAGGTGAATTAAAAAACATTTTAACACTTTCAAAGCAACATGGGCTTGAAGCAGAAGATATGGGGTTGTATCCTTTGATTCAAAAAATCGGTGATGTGGAAAATCAGAATAAAGTTTTAAAATCGTTGATTGCCCGACATGAATATACATGGAAAAAAGAAGAACTTGAAGCAATGCAGTCAAAAAAATATATCCCGTCAAAAAGTGTTCCAGTTAATATAATTGATGGGTCTATGACTGATACGGTAATTGAAAAAAATGCTGTTGTTGTAATAGAACTGCCCGACAAAGAAAAACGACCGTCACCACAGCAAAAACTGATAGACGGAGATATGGATTTGGAAAGGCAAGTAAAAATTATACAAAGTTCATCAAAACAAGTTATGTGCCGAACATCACGAACAAGTGATAAAATATATTTGTTCTTCAAAACAGACAGTACAAAGCAAACGATGGAAAATCTCCTTTTAATGGAGAGACAATTGTTGGAACTTGACTTAAAAGGTCGCAAGGTCTATATAGACAAAATTGAAAGTGATATTTATGATTTGGCGAGGGCTGTGCTAATGAAAAATCAAATAGAAGCTCTGTATTTTACAAACAGACAGCTCACGGAAAAATCAAGAAATAATACAAAGTCTATGTCACAAGAAATGTAATGGCATGATGAAAGGAGAAATATAAAAGTGGCAAAGAAAAGTCCGTTTGACAGCAAGAAGAAAAGTAAGAACGGAAAGCCGTTAAAAATGGCAAAAAGTGTTCAGGATGTTCTTGCGTTTGATGGTATAACCAAAGAAGGCATAATTGTAGCAGGCAACTGTTATTCAAAGCTGTATAAGTTGGTAGACAGTAACTTTATCACCGAGCATGAAGAAAAGCAGATAGATTATCTGATTGCGTATACTAAGCTTATGAATCGTTTCCCTGATAGTGTTGATATTTCAATCATTGTCATAAATGAAAGAAGCACGGTGCAGGAAGTTACAAATGCGTATCATCTTCCTATGCAGCATGATGAATATGACCACTACAGAGAAGATTATAACAAAATCATTGACATAAAGATTGAAGAAGGACATAACGAGATTTCCAAAGAGAAATACATTATGCTTACTCTTCACAGCAGTGATTTGTCTACAGCAGAAAGAGATTTCAATGCTCTTGATGTTTCTATACAGGAGTCGGTCAAAGTAATAAACAAAGTAGGAGTTAAACAGCTTGATGCTATTGAACGCCTCACGGTTATGCAGAGGGTACTTAACGGTCCCGACCATATTCCTTTTGCGAAAGAGTATAACAGATACTTCGACAAAAAGGTAGACGAAGATGATAATGAGACTTTTACATTAAACCCTGTTCTTTTAAAGCGGGCAGGCGTATCTGTTAAAGACTTGATAGCTCCGCAAGCTATTATCAAGACGAGGCAGTGTCTTCAGCTTGACGAAAACAGATGGTGCAAATCGTATGCGTTTGCAAATCTTCCACAGCAGTTAAGTACCGATTTTCTCACTGCGATTACCAATCTTCCTTACGAGATGGTAACAGTATTCCAGTTCAAGCCTGTTCCTCGTAAAAAGGCACTCAATCTGGTAAAGATGCAGAACACATCTATCAAGGCTGATGTTATTAAAGCATCTCAGACTGCTTTTAAGAATGGCTATGACCCTTCACTTATGAATGAGGATTTGGCTCTTGCACAAGAAGAAGCGCAAAAACTCCGCAACGATATTGTTAATGAAGGCAAGAAACTTTTCTTTACCACAATGGTAACTACCATATTTGGAAAAGATGATGAGGATATTAAGTCTATCACATCTCAGTACACAGCAAAGTGTGCGGATTTTTCTGTTACTCCTTCTTATCTGATAGGACAGCAGGTTGCAGGTCTGAACACTGCGTTATGCTGTAACACCAGTAAGGTCGTAATAGACCGTATGCTCACCTCAGACAACGCTTGCGCTTTGTTTCCTTTCAATATTCAGGAGCTGTCCGATAAGAAAGGACACTTTTACGGAAATAACGCAATCAGCAAAAACATGGTAATGTATGACCGCAAAAGGTCAAGGCTTGCAAACGGTCTGATATTCGGTCAGTCTGGCTCAGGTAAGTCCTTTATTACAAAGGGTGAGATAATTCCCAATATTCTTGACGGCAATGATGATATGATTATCCTTGACCCTGAGAATGAGTACCATGTTGTAGCTGAACATTTCGGGGGATTGGTCATAGACCTTGAACTGAATTCCGATTACCACATCAACCCTTGTGACCTCACAATGGAATGGGACGATAAGAAGGCTACTCCTCTTGCTGAAAAATGCGACTATATGGTAGGTCTTGTTGAGTCTATACTTGGCAAAGGTCGTGAATGCAACGCATACGAAGTTAATGCTATACATAGGTCCTGCAACAGAATGTACGAAAGCTACATAGCAGAAATGACCAGAAGACATATGGAAGGCGTTACAGGAGACCAGTCGGACAAGTATGACCCTGAGCTTTGCCCGACTTTGGTGGATTTCTATAACGAGCTTGTGGCAGACGGTACTCAGGAAGCCAATAAAATAGCAATGGCTATTGAACAGTATTGTATAGGCAACTATAACGTGTTTGCGCATCACACCAATGTTCTCACTCATAACAGGCTTATAATCTACAATCTTCTTTATTTGCCTGAAAAGATGACAGAAATGGCGATGAAGGTGTGTCTGGCAAATATCTGGACAAAGGTTGTAAAGAACCGTGAAGAAAATGAAAAGTATCATACAGGTAAGTCTATATGGGTATACCTTGACGAGTTTCACCATTTCTTCAAGACTGAAAGTTCTGCCTCTACCATTATGGCATACTATAAGAGAGTTCGTAAGTACGGCGGTATCATGACAGGTATCACACAGGATGTTGCGGACCTTCTGAGAACTCCGCAGGGTACTGCAATGTTCAATAACACAGGCTTTTTCATTTTCCTTAATCAGTCCCCTATCGGTCGTGGACAGTTACAGCAGCTCTACGAGATTTCTGATAACCTTATCGACTATATCAAGGATAAGCCTTCGGGAACAGGTCTGATATATAACAACTCTATTCTTATTCCCATTGACTACAAGTTGCCCAATGATTCCGAGCTTTATCACATTATGTCTACCAACCCGAATGATGTTAAATCTAAGGCTCTTATCAAGAAAGAAGCAGACAGAAAGGCTATGGAAGCAAAGATGAACGAAGAATCTCAAGCTCTTGAAGAAAGGCTGAACAATGTCGGGCAGGGTGATGATTCAGAACTTTTAGCTTCTGATTTCAGAATGAGTGTTTAAAAATACGATGCCAAGTCTTCTGAGATATATTCTCAGAGGCTTGGTCATTAGATTAAATGGGTGAATGGAATGAAGTTAAGTAAAGAAAGGCTGAACGACTTTTTGGCAGACAAGCCTTTTTTTGAAAATAAAGAGTGTTATTGTCTGGGGAACAGCCTTGAAGAAGCTGCGGAGATAGTGTCAAAAATAACGAATTTTGACAGAAAGGATATAATGCGGCAGGAAAGGGAAGAGCAAAATGTGGGCTTGGATACTGGATGAACTGCGTAAGATAGTTTATTCTTTAAAAGTCAATCGGACTATAACTTCGGTTGATGAAGATGATATAATTTCGGAAATAGTTCTTTATCTGTGTCAAAATCAAAATGTGGCTGAAGATATATACAACAACAAAAAAATCAGCTTTTTGTACAGTTTGGCAAGGAAAGAAATATACAATCAGCAAGGGCAACAGTTTTTCAACAATAAAATGGAGTTTTCTTGGTGGCAAAGAATCAAAGACGTGTGTGAAAAATACGAAATCGAAATGCGACCCGAAAACGCCTATAAAATATCGGCAATCTTGGAAGAGACCTCGCCGAATTTTAATATATCTGGCATTATAAATCTTTTGTCGGCTGATAATCCTCTTAATAACGGGTATGCTTCCAAAGAAACACGACTGGATGAATCCATGTTATATCCTGACAGCGGAGAAAACGCTTCTGATGCTGTACAAGAAGACGATAATCCAAAATATAAAATATATATGTGAGGGACACAGTGGATAATTTATACAGACAATATCTGAGTACAGATAAAATCGAAGTTGAAAGAAAACGGCTCTACTCCGATAGTGACGGCTTTTTGAATGATGCTGCTTTCAGGGACTTTGCGGAACATATAAATCAAAATATGGCTCTTATCTGCTTGAATATTGATGTTTCCGCAAGCAATACCACAAGGGGCTATGCTTTTGGCTCAAGAGTGCTGAGAAAGGTATATCTTCAGCTTAAAGAGCATTTTTACATATTCAGAGTAAACGGAGATAAGTTCAATCTTATTGTTCCGAGAGAAAACCTTAAAGAAGCTATCTGTATGCTAAATTCAAGCCGTGAATACCCTGAAATGTTTTCTGTCTATTACGGCATAGTAGATGAGTCTGTAAACAAAGATAACTACGAGCAACTGAGAAAAATAGGCAAAGAACTTATGTACCACGATAAAGCTGTAAAAACAAAGAAGAAAATATCCGATGTAAGAGACGATATGATAATAGGCAACAAGCCAAACACTACAGCAGATATGCAGGAAACCGATACCTGTAAATATATTGAGACGATGTGGCACGGAACGGTAAACTTTATTGAAAAATCAACTTTACAGCTCAGAAAAAAACTGTATGTTTATCCTACTGAGTTTAAAGCTGATTTTGCTTCACTTAATATTATTGCTGTAACGGAAGATGAGCAAGGATATGAACTTTTTATCGGGAATAGTGTTGAAATTGCTGTAAATGGGGTAAAGTGTTTAGTTACGGCAAGATTTGCCGATGACGGACATCTTATTATTTCGTGTTACAAGGCAAATGATGCAAATAATCCTTATATAATAGGAATAGATACGGTAGAAGGGATATGTATTCCTGCCTTTTTTGGGAAAAGAATATCAGAAGGTCAAGAAATTTATCCGATATGCAGACATGATGACGGAATGTGTGATTTTGTCCTTTGGGATAGCACTGTCAATAAAGGAACGATAAATACTACAGGTATAGTAAGAGAGAACGGGACAGAATATGCGGTATATATGGATGATACAAGCATAAAGTTGGCTGTCAGGTAAGGAGTGTGATGATGCAGGATGAAAAGAATATTAGAGCTTGAAACCGATGAGGAATATGCCGAATTCGGCGAAGTGCTTGATAAGGTAAATAAAGGAAATATGGTATGTACCTTAAAGCAGGCTATATATTCTCCGAAAACAGATTCCTATGAATATGTTGATTTAAGACAGATAGTAACTAAATCCAAAGTGTTCGCACAGGTCAACAGCGATTATTTTTATGCTACTGTTTCTGATATGAGGAAAACGGAAACGTATGCTGTAAAGGAACTTTTTAATATAGTTATTCAGCACGGAACACAAAAATACAAAAAAGCCGAAGCCAATGATTATCTTTTGGTAATAAATATAGGAAACAGCAATGACCTTTCTTCAACAGGATATATTTATACCATTACGGGACTACAGCCGATTTTTGTTTCAGGAGACGGAGACCGAGACCTTACACTGGTATTTGACTTGGAAAAAGTTTATTACTCGAAGGATAAGGTAGATATTTATGAAGTAGAATATAATGTGGCAGAAAGGCGTGAAAAAGGTGATGATGCTTACAATCCTGTGGATGATGAGTTGCTTATTGATGAAAATGTAGCAGAAGCTTTAAATGTCGCAGGAAATTTTATCAGCAATGACGATATTCTTTCAAATAATTAACCGAAAGGAGCGAAATTTGTGAGTAAGCAAGTTTTCAATGCGGGTGTCAACGCTGCTGAAAGCCTTGCATCAGCGGCAAAGCGTGGTGCGGCTGACCGTCTTAATCAGGAAATCAATGATTCCATGGTAAGGATGCGGACTGGCGTAACTATCGAAGAACAAACGCAAATCAGGAAGAAAATGTTTGAAAGCGGTGTTGCTTCGTTATCAGCGGATGACCGCAGCAAAATCGGCATAGTGTTGAGTGATGCTCAGAAGATACAGGTTATTAGCCACGATAGAGAGCAGTTTGCACAGCAACATAGCAAAGATTTTGGAACAAATAAGTGGAACGATTCAATGAACGCCGCTTTCAGAGCGGATAGTGTTCAGAAAGCAGTCGATAGCGGTAATTTCAATTATGATAAAAAAGCATTTGCCTCACAAAAGGCGGCAGAAGACTTCCGCCAGAACATGCAGTCACAGGGCTTTTATTCCCTTAATGCAGTACAAGAAAACGGGCAGTGGGTCGTTCAGACAGCTATAAGTGTGAACGTTCCGTCAGAAGACGGAACTAAGTATGATGAGTATGCAATAGCCGCTTATCAGGATGAAAATGGCAATTATAGTTTTTCAACAATAGTAGACGGATATAATTATACGACTGCAACTAAAGCAACGGAGACAAGTATTTCCGATAGTGTTGAATCGACTTATTTTACGACTGTAGATAAGTATAACGAAGATGCAGAATTGGAAGACAAAGCAAATGAATATCAAGAAGCACAAGCCAAAGATGAACGTGATATATATGATGAAGAACGTGACAGAAAGCGCAGAGAGGCTGAATCGGCGTTCGGCTATATGGCGAGTCAGTTTGGTTCAGGAGTCGGTGAACTTGGTTGGGTATTAAGAGAAGGAAAGGATTTTACTTCTAATTATGCCGCCCCTTTCATTCGTGATGCCAACGCAGAACATCTGTTACATTCCAATAACCCTTTTACAGAGAAAGCAACCGTTGTTAATACTAAAAGCGGGGATAAACTGGTATATGTTAAAGGTAATTTCCAAGGCAGGATAAACAGCAAGGGAGCATTTGAAAGAGACAAAGGAGCAAACATAAGCCAAGACCAAGGCGATAAGATAGCTGCGCAGGACTTTGTAAGGCATGATACTGCAAAGGCGACAATAGCCGACCTTGACGAGCAAAAAAATTTCTTAAAAGAAGCAAACAGCAGTGTGGGTCGTGGTGAATCCCAGAAGTTTGAAAATGAACTCCAAAAGCGCAATGCTGATGCTTTAACAAAAAAACAGCAGGCAGAAATAGATGCGTTTAAATTTCATACTACACATCAAAGACCCAAAAATGCGATAAGCGCAGGTATTGAAAGTTCAGAATTTAAACGCAGACAATTTATGGCTCGTATGGTTGCAAGCAAGCGCAACAAAAATATTAAAGAGACAGCGGCAAGCATAGAGAATGGTGTTATGCAGACGTATAACATTGATGCCTTGAAAGAAGTTGCACTTGTTTCTGGCGGATATGCTACTATGCTTGAAGAACAGCTTAGAATGCAACAACACGCATTTAACGAAGGCGGTCAGCTAAATACGGGTACCTTCCAGTGGTTCAAAAACAATGGAATGGTCAATGCAGACGGAAGTTATGATATTGACGGTTTTAGAAACAAATTGTTTGACGCAGCGAATGATGCGGGCATAGATATTGGCGGTATCAAAGGATTTGATGCCAAGAAAATAGGAAATTTAAGCAATTCTGAACTTGCTCGTATAGCCAAAAATATGGGCGAAGGCGGAATATCTGTAGAGAACCTTAAAAACAGTCTGGACGGCTTTGCAAAGAGTTCTGTTGTTACGGGAACGGGGTTCAGGGCAGGGCAATCCATGCTCAGTCTTGCACAGCAGGCAATAGGCGATGAAGACCTGAACGAAATGATGAAGCATGGGTCCAATGCGGTTCGATATGGTAAAAAAGGCTACAACATAGGCAAAGATTTTGCCACATCTGTTTCTTATCAGCGAGAAGCACTGCTAAAAAGAAAAGCAGCACAAGGGTCTGAGGTCTATAAGAAAAAACTGGAACAGTTTCAGGCAAATAAGGCGAAACACGCTGCTCAAAGAGCAGAATTTGCCAAGGGCAGTAACAGCATCGGACGAAAAGTTGAAAGTGCAAAAGCCAGATTTGCACAAACTATAGAAAGAAACAAATTTCTCAGAGGAGTAAATAAGTACAACCCGTTCGCAGTGGCTGAAAAGGCAAAGCGTAAAGCTGCACAGGCTGCAACTAAAAGATTGATGAATTCCAAAGCAGGACAAGCTCTTGCGAAACTTGCCGCAAAAGCAGCAGCAAAGCTCGGTCTTGCATCTACAGGTGTTGGTGCTGTTGTAGCAGTTGCGTGGGAAGCACTTGAGCATTGGAAGGAATTGGCGGCGGCGGCAATCGTAAAGTTCGCTGTGGGTGCCGCAGGTATGATTATGCCTGTGTTATGCGGATTTATACTGCTTGCGTTTGTAACATTAAATATTGCAGGTCTTTTTGAGGATGATGACCCTGAAAGTTATACCAAAACAGCAGCGTATGCTTTAAGCAAAGATATGCAAAAAGCTGAGGATGTTTGGCTGAAGGCATTGCAGGACGGCTTAAAGGATGACGGTCTGCTTACAACTACGACTTTTGAAAAAAAGGATGAGTTGGATTGGGGATGGGATAACGAATCATTTGAAGATTACATAAAGCACTTCAAAAATTTGGAATATAAGGACAAAAAACTTTATATAAATCCTTTCTGGAAAGTCGAAGGTCTTGCTTCTCTTGGTGATGATGAACATGAAGAATCCAACAAAGATGCTTTGACCCCTGTTGAAGAGTTTGATGGAAAGAAAACGGCTGAATTGTACACTAACCCTAATGTTTACAGCGAACTTGAAGTAAAAAATAGCGAAACCGAAACAGCCGAACCAGAGGAAGAATCTTATAAGGACGAAACGGTTGAACGGCGTTTTGCGGAAGATGGGCATACAAGTAATATCAGAGATGTTTTGGCTATGACTGATATTATGTATACACATGAACCAGAAGAAAATGAAGATGAAACATTGAAATCTATATTTGATGAAGCGCCTTCGTATTATACTTTGCAGTGGTGGGATGGGTTTGTTAAAAATTTCCTTGGTACGATTATATCATGGTTTACAGGTGAAGAATATAAGCCTATCCCTTTGGTTAAATATTCAACAATACAGAATTATACGACACACTTGTTAGCATATTCGCATTCGCAGGTATATACGATAGATGTATCGTATTATAACAAGGACGCTCCTATGGTAAAATATGATGGCGAAGAAATGACATTGCCAGAGGCTTTTGAAAAAGCAGGCGAATGGGATTTGTTTGCAAATGAGCTGACTGATTCCGATGCTGCGAAACTCGGTTTCTGCAAAAATCCTAAAGAAATAAAGTTTGAAATCGACATTGTTGAAGAATATTCTGAACTTCCTGACCCTGATACAGAAGGCGATATTACAAACGGTGTTATAAACGGAGAAATTACACCTGTCATTAAAGATAATGATGGAAATATGTATGGGTTAAGAAAGGACGGAAGATTTGATGTTACTGTAACTCTTGATGATATAAAAGAAGGCGAAGAACCTTGCCTGTGGGATGATATGGGCAATGATGAAGCAACATATAAAAAGATAAGAAGCAACGACTGTTGGTCTGGCGGAAATCCTTTTGGCGTGGCTCAGACAATGATTGGGGGCGATATGGAAATAAATCAAAAGATACAGGAAATAAACAGCAAAATAACTGCTAATAATGGATGTACATATTTTTTAAAAGACAAGAATACTTTTGAAGTAAACAAAATTCTTCAGTGCATCCAAATCGGAGTTAATCCGTTTACGGGTGAAACTACATGGTTTTTGCAGTATTTTGAAGAAACGTGGACTCGTTCTTGTCACAAGCATACTTTTGTTTATTCAGCAGGTCAGTTGGATTTGAACAGTATTGGTCTTATATGGTCTATGTGGAATGAACACATGGTAATCGGAGCAGGGCAATATCCTGATGACTACTGTAATCCTGTTTATCTGAAAGCGACTGCAGAAGATAACGGGTTAAGAGAACCTGATATAGATGGACTTGCCGACATTGGGTTTGAAGATGTGATAGGCAAGGTTGACCTTGAAAACGCAGATACAAGCAATGGTATTGCAACTTATGTTTCTACCACAAAAGGGAAATCGCCTGTTGAGGATGCACAAGGCAGTTGGGTCGGTAATGAAAAGGGCATAAATTTTTATCTGAAAGATGAAGATTGGGCAATAAGTCCTGATGGTAAAGGAAGATGGCTTACCGAAGATGAAGATAAGGAACTCTTGGAAAACCGTCTGAAAATGCGGGATATATTTGATATAGATATGTTTATACCCAAAGGCTATAATATTTTCCCTTATAACAAGGATGAGTGGAGTGACTATGAGTCTTGGAGTGACGATAATATTCTTTTGGCAAGCACAAGACTTACGGGCGACTGGTATGAATACTTCAATTTTGACATTCCTTCTGAAATAGGCGAAAGGACTCTTGCCGAAGAAGATATTGACAAAATACTTGAAGAAATCAAAAAGACAGGCTGCTTGTCGGAAGGAGACAACGAGAGAGAAACAATAGTTAAAACAGCTTTGTTCTGGGTCGGTCACGGTCATTACAGCGCATATCATTCATCGGAAAATACAGACCATCAATTTTTGACCAATGTATGCACAGTTATGAAACAAACACCAGAAGGTGCTGCCGAAGGGTCTGAAGGTGTAGGTTGGGATATGACCAGTACAGCTTCTGACAGTGAGGGTTTTGCCCATTGGCTTTATCACATTGCTGATAAGAGCGATAAGATAAAAGCTGATGGTGGCAGCAGTTACAGCGGATATTCCGACCTTAAATCAGGAGATGTTGTTGTTCATAAGGGATATGAGCCTGATGAGTCTACAGGATGCCTCGATTTGACCATATTTGACCTTAACAAACAAATGATTAAAAATTTTGATGCGGATGCAGTAAATTCTTATACACGCAATATATACAGTGTGTATATAGGAAAAACTCAAGAAAAAATCCGCACAAAAGGCAATCAGGAGATTCCTGCCAATTCTGTGCTGTTTGTGCAAATGGATACAAATGGTATGTTTGGAACTGTGCGCCTCAGATGGACGCAATCAAGCGGATATTTTGACCACGCACGTTATACATATCAAGATGGTCTTACAACAAAAATAATTGGGGATAAAAACAAAAAAGGTATATTTACTGACCCGTTTGAAATTGGAGACAGTACAGTAGCCAATAATTACAAAAACGGGAAATATGACCCCGATACTTATGAAATAACAGAAGGGACCTTTGATGCCACAAAAGATTATAACAGATATAATTATTATTGGCTCTCATCCCCTGATGAAAATACCAAAGCAATCAAATTTGACAACTAAATCGTTCTTTATGTTGATTAACAGGGTATTTCCAAAAAAATATCCTGTTATATCGGCATATTGAACTGCGTTTAATGTTTTTTCCGTTTTTATTACACATATGATATAGAAGGGGATAGCAGATGACAGGCAATGAGATATTCAGTAAATACAAACGCTCGACCGAACAAGAAAAAATTCTTTTGTTATATCTTATTATCAACAATTATGACCTTTCCAAAATAGAAAGAGTTGAAGAAATAACGCAGGAAATGATGTTTGGTGCGGAATGCAGAAAAATTTTCGGTATTACATCAGAGTATGTTGATGTTTCACAAATAGAAAAGGATTTGGCTGAAATAAAAACGCCTGTTATTTGTTCTCCTCAATCGTATGAAATATATTCAACAGCGAAAACCATATATGTTTATAAGGCGATGAAAGAAGAAAGACCGTTATACATCAATGACATGGGAGCGGTCTCGCCTCTTATGATTATTACTGACAGCATTATTGTCACAAGCAATCAGGTACATCCGATAGAAAATTCTTCCAACAAAGGTTTTATGTTTTTTGTCGATTATGTGCTTACAGGAGAATGTAATATAGGCTCTTGGAAAATTTCATACAAAGACAGAAACTTTAAAATATGTTATTGCTCAAATAACAGTAAGAATGAAGAACTTTTGTATCATGCGATAGAACTTGACCAGACAGCAACATTCAAATTGGTCTTGTATATAATAAAAAAAGCTGTCAATGATATAGAAGAATTCTATCCCGATAACTATAAAGAAGAGGTATGGAGAATGGAGAACATCTAATGAGCTTAAATTTAGCATTTGAAGAATACGGCGATGATAACGATACAATTGACGAACAAATAAATAGTTTAGCTTCATCTGCGGAAACAGAAGCATCAGAGTCCGAACAAAATTATGAAAATTTATATACGCAGGGAGCATATTTTGCCGATGGGCAGATAAACACTCACGTTGACCCTGATGTGCTGAAATATCAAAAAGAAAAGCAGCAAGCTGAGTTTGACGATGTTTTTCGGGATAAAGCACTGCCTGATGATGCCAAAACTGCTGATGAAAGCAGTATTACCGTAACATCGGATATAAGTGAAAAAGAGCAGCGGGACTTGGACGAGTTCCATGATAATCTCAAGAAGATAACGGTAGATACTTATGAATGGATAGTCGGCTTGGAAAACGAGGCTACGGAACTTATAAATAAGGTTTGTGACCAAAAAACTCCGAGAAGAACGTATAAAGACCCTTATACAAATAAGGACGGTTCAATATACCCCAAAGCAAATTTCAGCAAACCACGAACAGAACAAAGTGCTTCTCACACAATAAAGCTGTTGGCTATGGCAGGCGGTGTACTGGGACTGTTCTTTGGAGTGCAGGGCAATAACTATTATGAATACTCTGATGGGAAAGTTACAAGCAATGTGTCGTGTATATTAAACAGTCTTTTAATAGAGGATATGCCGATGGCTTCATCTGTAAATATGGGCGTTTTCATTACAGGAATAGTTATGGGTCTGCTTATTGTTGCTGCTATTTATGGAATTTATTTGCTTGAATCGAGTACAAACAAGGCATCAAGGATAGGACATGAACACGGAAGTGCGCATCTGGCTAAAAGTACCGATTATAAAACGTTTAAAAATAAATTTATGGAGAAATAGCGTTTTTTGACAGACAATTCAATAAAAAAGAAAGGTGGTTGTCTTGAAAATCCAATTATCGAAACAAAAACCAAAAGCTATAACGGTCCCCAATGCCAAAGACCCTGAATACATAGATAACAATATGTTGTTTGGGGTTTATAAAGGCGAGCTTTTGGGATTGTCTCTTAATAATAAGCTCGTAAACCGTTCAGCCAATGTGTTGGTTATCGGTGGTACGGGTACAGGTAAAACGTTTAAATACATAAAACCCAATATTTTACAGGAAAACTGTTCGATGGTCGTAACAGACCCTTCGGGCGATATATTCAGGTCTTTTGCTCCTTATCTTCTGTCAAGAGGATATAATGTGTATCTATTCAATGCAAGTGACTTTACTTTATCGAATAATTATAATCCGCTCCTGAATGTTTTTGACAGTTCGGGAAATATCTCCGAAACACAGGTAAACATTCTTGTTGATTTGTATATGAAAAACGCAAAAGCGGGTAAAGAGGCAGGCGGCGGAGACCCGTTCTGGGATAAATCGGAAAAAGCCTTTATGACGGCTCTGATATATTATACGCTTGAAGAAGACGAAGATTTACTTGTAAATGGCTTTGAAGTAAACGATGCTGATTATGCAGATTCTACTGTAAAGCCACCTGCAATCGAATCAATGCCGCAAGGTATTGTGATAAAGGATGGAAAGGCTTCTTTTCAGGGATTTGACGGCGGAAGGTGTTTCAGCACGATACTCAAACTTGTTCAGGAAGCAAAGGTATCGGACGATGATGGAACAGCAAGTACGCTGACACTCAGGCTCACGAGCTTTTTTCATAGACATCCTCAGAATAAGACACATTTGTACTATGACACATTTCTTATCGCTCCTCAGAAAACAGCGAATACAATACTGATTACAACTGCGGTTGACTTGCAGATATTCTCAACCAAAGAAGTTGATATGATAACGAGATATAATACAGATTATCCCGATATGAATATCAATATAGATAAGATGGCTACACAGCAGACATATCTGTTTCTTGGTATCCCGCAGTCGCATCAGGCTTTCAATTTCTTGATAGCGATGCTTTATTCACAGCTTTATGGAAGATTATATGAGCTTGGCGAACGTAAACTGAGAGGTAAATGGCATATAGGGTATCGTGTCGGAACGCCTGTATTTGACTATTTTGACAGTGAAGAAGAAGCAAGGGCTTTTTATGAAACTGTCAATATGGACAACATCGTAGAGACTGAGTATATTGGCGGAACAAAGATATATCATGTATACTTTAAATACGGCAGAGAAGGTGTACCGAGACATTTAAAGAGTTCTGTCTTGAGAGAACCGCTTGAAAAGATGGTTCAGGACGTAATGGACGGCAAAATGTTCATATGGTCGGCAGATGAGTTTGCGGGCGGAGACCCGTCACTTCCGATACACGTTAATTTCCTGTTGGATGAGTTTAAGAATATAGGAGAAATACCTAACTTTCTTACTATCCTTTCAACAAGCCGTAAATATCGTATTGGTTCCCATGTTGTTATACAGGATATAGGACAACTCAAAACGATGTATAAAGACGGAGAACACGAAACGGTGCTTGCCAATGTTGATACAACTATCTTTTTGGGTTCTATCCTGAAAGAAGATAAAGAGCAGATACAAAAGATGCTTGGAAAGACAACAATAAGGCAAAAATCAACTTCTTCGAGTAATTCGGGTCTGTCAACATCTTGGACTCCCACCGAAGTAGACCTTATGAGCATAGACGAGATAGGTGCCATAAATGACCCTGCGAAGAACAGAGATGACGAGATAGTTATAATTCGTGACTGTGTTCCTTTTGTGTGCCGTAAACTCCTTTTGACTGAACATAAGCGATGGAAAAAGGTTCAAGAAGTAAAGAAAGAAAAAATATGCCCTAATCCTGAAATATATTACAGGCATAGGGAAGTTGACGGACAGGTTGAAAACCCTGTTGGTTGAAAGGAGAGCAAATAGCAAATGTTAAATGGGCTTTTGGAATTATTTAAAGGCATCGCACAAGCTATATTAAAGGCGTTAGATAGTCAATTAGATGCAGACGCTTTACGTTTTTCATCTAATTCAGCTTTAAGTGTTTTAATAGAATTGATGAAATATTTGTCTATTTTAGGTGTTTGTCTTACGATAATGTATTTTCTTATTGATTTTTCACAAAAAATAGCGTTGGAAGGCAGGGATATTAACTTCAAATCAATATTAGGACCCTTTTTAAAATTATTTATAGCTGTACTTTTAATATCTCATGGCGCTGATATAATGCAGGGAGCTATTCAAATAAGCAATGATATTATTGCTAAAGCTGATACAGCAGGGTCTGCATCACCATTAGCTTCTTCTATAGCGGGTAAAGGCGCAGCGGATTTATCAGAAGCAAGGGCAAAAGCAGGAGAGATAAAAAAAGCTAAAGCAAGAGAAATCGCAGAAGGAATCGTTGATAGCATTGAGGGTGCGGCAAGTTCTGCGGATAATCCTTCTCTCGGAAAAGCAACCTTAATAATGGTGCATATAATTAAACTTATGGCGGAAGGAAAATTTTTTGTGTTGCTTTTAGCGGTGTTAGCAGGTGTCATAAGTTGGCTTTTAAATACAATTCTTTCTCTTGTTTGGTGGTGGAAAGCTTTGCAATATAAACTGGAATTCGTTTTTCGAGTTGGCTACGCACCAGTTGCTTTTGCTGATATATATAATGGGCTTAATTCCTCATCTATAAGATACATCAAGGGCTTTATAGCGTTAGGATTGTATGGAGCATCTCTACTACTGCTCCCTAAAATATCTCAAGCACTTGCTTATGATGTATTACTTAAAGCAGGCGATTTAAATGCTTTAACGGATATATGGTCGTTATTTGTAGGCTTGATTCAAGCTTCTGTAATAGCACCTTTTGCGGCTATTACAGCTTCAAGTGCTGTAAAAACTATAGCAAGAGAAGCTATGGGAGCATAAAAAATATTTTTTGTTTTAAAAATTTTTTATCACGAACATGGTTTTTTCCATTTTTATTACACTTAGATTATAGAAAGAGGTGAATAAGGTTGGATATTCAGATAGGACAGGATATTCGTAAGTTCAAAACAAAAGATATAGGAAATTTCAGCTTTAAAGAAGCGGGTTTCTTAGCAATGGCTGCAGGCATTGGTGCGTTAGTATACAAACTGACAGGCAGCATGGAATATGCGATACCGCCTGCGGGCATTGTGTGTATATTCGGCTTTTTTAAGCCTTACGGAATGTCTTTTATGACCTTTGCGAAAACTGTTTTAGCAGAAAATCTTTCTACACAGTGTTATATCAATGAAACTGACTTTGAATATAACGCTGAGGAATTTCCCGAATTATACGGGAAAGATGTTGTTATCCCTGCAAGTTGGGATGTTATCCAAACAAATCAACCTGCTAAGATAAATAAAAAAGATAAACAGCGCATTGCGTGCTGATTTATCACAAATCCAAATCTGTTTTTACAGATAAAGTACGAAAGGAAGTAATTAAAAATGAACACATCTACTATTCAGTCCACCAAGAAGACTTGCTCCATGCTTCGCAAGGCTGCTTTTGCGGCGACTGCTCTCGGAACTGCTGTATCCATGACTGCTGTGCCTGCTATGGCGTTGAAGATTGAAACGGCAAAACCCAAGGACGGCAGTGTTGACCTTGACACAATGATGGGTAAAGTAATCGGTATGGTTCTCCTTATATCAAGGTTTGTTGGTATTGCGCTCGTGGTATACGGCGTATACGAAGTTGTAATGTCTTTCCTTCAGAATCAGCCTGAAGCAAAGACTAAGGGTATTATTATGGCTATTGCGGGTGCTGTTATGATAGCTCTCAAGTCCATCCTTGCAGCAATGGGCATTATAGCGGCATAATTTTTAAGTTATTCATTCAATTGTCAGTATTCACTTTATCCAAAAGTATTAAGGCGGGGACTGGTATACGCCAGTCCCTGTTATACTAATAGAAGGCAGGAAACAGAATATGAAAAAAAGAAAATGCCCTTGGTGGAAGAAATGCGCTTATGGCGGAGCTGTTGGTCTGTTTCTGTTAAACACATTTCCATCTTCAGTGTTAGCGGCTGATGAAAAATCGTGGAGTACCATATCATTGGGCGCATCAGAAGGGGATGCTGCCAATGCTTTTGCAAAACCGTTAGGGCTGCTTATAACCGCAATACAGGTTATCGGGTTTGTTGTTATAGTTTACGGCTTTTACGATGTTATTTCATCTTTTATTAACAACAATGGTGAGGTAAAAATGAAGGCTGTTGCGACAATTGTTGTAGGTGTTATAATGTCCTCAATGAAAAGTGTTTTACAGCAAAGCGGGATAATACAATGAACACAAGAAGTATAAAGCCGTCAGTTAAAAAAATTGTTTATACAATATATATCATATTACAGTCATTCATATTTTCTTTAAACAAAGTATATGCGAAAGGCGAATACGAAATGACGCTTAATCCCGATGCGCATGACCCTGATAAAGTGGCAGGAGCGTTGGGTGGCATTATATGTATTTTTGCTCAAGTTGTTGGCGTGGGCTTTGTTTTGCTTGGAACATATGGCGTTTTAAAACATTTTGTACTCAAAAACAGCGAAGAAATAAAAGCAAAAGATATAGTTTTTATATTCACAGGAGCTTTGTTGGTCAGCATAAGAATAGTTCTCCAACAAGCGGGAGTCATAGCATAAATATAATAAAGGTAGAGGTAAGAATGAAAATTCATGTAAAAAAAATATTAGCCACAGCAACAGCTTTGGCTATGTTAATGTCATTTACCGCCTGTGGGCAAAAGAAAGAAGAAGTGGTCGTTGATACTTTGGGCGATGAACTCAGAATGAGCGATTATCGTGGCGGAGTTCTCAGAACAGCTATTCTTCAGTCAAAAATCACAGGTGTTATTGAAGAAATGAAAACGAATAATGTCATTCTTCGTCAGGATTCTCCGTATGATTTTTGGACCACAAAAGGCTATCAGGAATTTGTGTCTACTATCTTAGATACGCCTCTCCTTGATTTGACCGAATGGTTTACGGAAGAAGAAGGCACATGGGAAGAAGTGTATCCTAATATTCAGGCTGTTGTTGGTGAAGATGTCCAAATAACAAGAAACGAAGAAGATGATTATTTATTAACTAACGTTCCTACTAAGTTTTCTATCATAACAAATGGAATCGCAAAATCATTTAATCCTACAGCTGATGTGCGCATTCTTTATAATTCAGATAAGGATTGGTGCAAAACTTATGCACTTGCATCTATAAACGAAGAAATTCCTCGTGTAACTACAGAACTGTATGAATATCAGCGAATTACCGATGATATTTTTGCAATACAAACAAGCAAAGAAAGAATCATCATTGTTCTTACACCAGTAGAACAAGGAACCGATTTGCGTGAGCGTACAATCAAAGAATTTTATTACTCTCGTTTGGTCATTGAAGGCGAAAGAACAACGTATACTCCTTTCGAGCCTTATCAGGACACTTACTTGGATGAAGAAGGAAAAAAGCAGACTATTGAAGAGAACAAACAGCTTAACAGGCTGTATAATCAATATTTCTTTGTAAATGAGCAAGGGGATTTGAATATACGTTACGGTATCAATGATAGTATGTTTTTAAAAGCAACAGACCAGATAAATCCTTATTGGGTATTTGAAGATAAGGCTTTGCAGCAAGGAATCGTTTATAAGGACGGCATCCTTATAGTTACTACATATAATAAACTCTCTGATGAGTACGAAAGGTTTATATACACAAAGACAGATGCTAATACCGAGAATCTGCAAAAACTTGAAGACCTTGTAGTAATCAAGGATTTGGTAGGCGTACAGCCTGTTGAGGTCAAATCCACTGTTGTTGCACCCGTATTGGAACAGTCTGTTGAGGAAGAACGTTCTAAGCAGGAACAGATTCATATAGAAGAAGAACAAGCTGAAAATACAAACGATGTTTCGGAACAGAATGATACAGAACAGACTACATCAGAAAGCGAGGAGTAAGTATGGCTTTATCACGCAGGGAATATGATGACAAGGAATATGAACTGAAGTCCTACATAGCTGACAAGTTCAAGGATATTCAGATGCAGGCAAACAGCCTGAAGAATGTTGAGGATGAAGTTAAAGTACGTCAGGCTTTTATCAAAATAAACGACTTCATTGATGAAGCCAGAAGAAGTTACGGTGACTTAGAAGAGCTGTCGCACGAAGATGTTATCGAAGAAGAGGATACATCTGACGAATATTGCGGTATGGCTTTTATGGGAACAAGTTTCATTTGATTTGCTTACCTCTCTTTTTTATACCTTAAGTAACTCGTATGGGTATGGTGTTTAACACTGTGCCTGTACGGGTTGCTTGTTATAATGACTAATTGACAGAGTTTATTTGCAAAATATTTAGTTATTGGTACAAAAAACGCATAAACGCAAATACAGTGTCTAAATGTGCAATATTGCATTGAATTAAGGCGGCTTAATAAGTATAATTATATTATCGTGTATTATTTTTCGTGTGAAAGAGGGATTACAATTGAATATGTATATGGTGCTGAAAGCTACGGGCAAAGGCAATATGTCTGTCCGCAGTGCTGTTGTTATCAGTTTGTCAAAGCAATGCGGCAAAGGACGCAATAAATCTGTCTATGTTACAGGCAATATCCCTGAACTATATCACGGAATGTTTATTGAACTGGAATTGGACAGCAGTAATATCGTACTTGACTATCATCTTGAACTGTCTGATAAGAATACGGCTGTTTTAGCCAAGGAAAATATAAACCTTGATGAGTACAGGTCTGTGCTTGAAAGACATTCTGTGTTAAAAAACAGCGGTATCGGATGGAATGCCGCACGTATGAGTCTTAGTGATATATATAAGACTCTTCCGTTTGAGGAAGCGGATAAACTGCATAAAGAAATGATAAATAATGCGCAGGAATTAACAAGAATGACCGCTATCAATGACAGAATAATAAACAACGCAAGACGCAAAAGGAAAATAGCTTATCAAATAGATGAATATTTAGGATATTTTGACGATGTGGAGCAAGAAGGGGCTTATCAGCACCTTATGGTAAGCCTTAAAATCCTTTGCCTTCAGATGAGCAAGTATAAGTTTTCAGGCAATAGTATCTGGGACAGCGAAATGAAGGCGAAAGAGGACTACATAAAGGATAATATTGCCAAAAGATGTTCTATGGAATACAGTCTCATGAAGAATTCCGAGATATATGATTATATATGTCAGATACATGACAGCGGTCTTTCACAGGAACAATTGAATACTTTGTGGTGTCTGAAAAACAGCCGTCCTTGCGTAATCACAGGAAAGGCAGGCACAGGAAAAACCACAGTAATCAAGACTTTGATTGATTGTTACAGCAAATATTATTCCAAGAAAAACATATTGCTCGTAGCTCCTACAGGCAAGGCGAGCAGGAGACTGGTTGAAAAAACAGGTATGCCCGCTTCAACCATTCATAAGGCACTCAGAAAAAATCCCGAAGATGATTTTGTTTTTTACTCACAGGATAATCCGCTGCAATATAATTTGGTCATTGTGGATGAAAGCAGCATGATAGATACAGAGCTGATGTATGACCTGTTGAGTGCGGCACAGCCGACTTGCAAGCTGATATTTGTGGGAGACCATAATCAGCTATATCCCGTAGGTTATGGGGAACCTTTTTTTGACTTCCTTCAGACACTTGATGTATTTGCCTTGAATATAAATCACAGGCAGTCAGAAGGGACGGATATTCTTTATAACGCCGACAATGTGCTTATGAACGTACCCGTTGAAAGCGGTCGTGGTGTTATAGTAGACCATATTTCTTATATGGATATAGGGAATATTCTTCATACACTGAATGATAATACGCAGGTGATTTCCCCGTATAATGATTTGAACTCCGAAATAAATTATTTCCTTAAAAAGGGTGATGAAAAGTTTAATTGCGGAGATAAGGTCATATTCCTGAAAAACACAAAGGAATATTGCAACGGAGATATTGGTATTGTAAAGAGTGTAAATAAAGATGGATTGGTTGTTGATGTTGAGACAAAGGAAATAAACGTGAGTACAGGCAAGTTTGAAGACCTGAGTCTTGCGTACTCCATTACTATTCACAAAATGCAGGGAAGTGAAGCTGAAAGAATAATTGTATTTATTCCCGAACACGATTCGTTTGTTGACAAAAGAATGCTGTATACTGCTGTGACAAGAGCTAAGTCTCAACTTGAAATATATTATTTTACACAAAACGAAGGCAGTGTTGCTACTGTGTAGAAAATAACGAGGTATTTTTATGAAACAGCCGAAAGATTGGGGCTTTTTGGACAATATGGACAAAAATCTCCTGTATTTGTACGCTAAATCATTGGCAAAACCTAATAGCAAGGCTTTTTATCAGAGTTTTTTTAATGCTGTTGTACAAACAGGAAACGATGAACGGGATGAACATATCATCGCAGAAAAGAAATGCGAAGCAGCATATTATCTCATATGGTTCGTTTATCGCCATATATTGAATTGTGCGACTCTTGCTGATGCCTTGGTTTATGCTGATGAGACTGTTTTAAGAAGATTTAAACTGACACACTTTTTTGAAAAAAGATGTCTTTTTATAGGAGTATACGGAATTGATGAAATCTATCTGTACAAATACAAAGAAAATGATTTAAAAATCGTCTTGGAAATTTTGTACAAAAAATACAATTTTTTTCAGCAACTGGAATGTTTTCTTAAAAAAACAGAGGGAACAGGCAGAACAACAAGGAAGAGATGTATACAATCAAGCCAGAAGTATCTTGATATGATACGCAAAAATCCAGAATATAGTTGTGTGATTGAAAATCTTCACATTTTACAATATGGTGAAAACGTATGAACAATAAACTTTTTGCTTTGCTGTTGATTACAGCAGCAATCTTTATCGGATTGAGCGGAGTGAATGTAAGTGCAGAAGCTATTGATTGGAGTGCTGTATACAATTCGGATAATGACCAGTACAAAAACGGCGGTGTCAATTCTTTTTGTGACGAAACATGCTCAACACAGGAAGACACTGATAATTTGAATGACTTTTTACAGCATAATTCAGATTATATTCTTGTAAACACGCACAATAAAGATATATCTGATGAAGATTGGCAGCTTATATGTGATAACAAGTCTGTGTTTCCGTTTAAATATTATTTAAACTCAGACTATGAGTTTGGTTACACTTATTATAAAGTTTATGTATACAAGCCGTTATATGATATTATAATAAATCATTTGAAAAACGGAGATAAAATAGATGATATAACACAAACTTATTTCTCTTATACGGCAGTGGTAGTAAATGATGCAGAATGGTTTTATCGTGAAAGAGCAGGGCGGGTCGTTCAGGAGTTTAATGATAATTTTCCTATTCGGTATCAGCATTTTGGTTTTATTCAGTTTGAATCCCCTATTGATTGTGAAATAAAAATAAGAAACACACACGATAATATATATAATGTCATATATGTTCCGCACGATAAGCCGTTTCTTGTTAAACTGCCATATGCAGCATATGAGATAACAGATATAAACGCTGTAAATATGCCTCGAAACGAAGAAACGCTCGGCACATATGGAAATAATACGTTTTACTTGAGCGAGGATTTCACAGAAGAAAATCCAAAAATCATTTCAATAGAAAGGGCTGTTGAAAAATATGATATACAGCCGATGGATATATCCGACAAACCTGATTTTTCATGGGAAAATAGAGAAAATATAACAGATGAAGATTTAGCGGAAGACAGAACCGTTGATAATGACGATTATGTTCCGCAAGACCAACCGATTGTAACTTCCGTACAAGCAGAACACGATGTATCAGAAGGTTCGGAAATGCCTGTAGAATCGGTTATAGTTCAAGAAAAAGACGATAAAGCAGAACAGCAATCAACTATCAAAATGATATTGCTGATTTTGGCGGCAATAGCGGTCGGTGTTATTATATTTGCTGTCAGAACAATCAAAAAGAACAATAACAAGGACAATTACTGATAAGGAGAACAATTATGGAAGAGAAAAACGTTATCCTTTTATTCAAAAAAGATAACAGTATGAATAACTTGCGTTGGAAGCGTTTTTGTCAAAGATATAAAGGCAAAAATGTAGACAGTATAGTTCGGGAATGTGCTGTTCAATATAAAGGCATCGAGACAAAAAGGGTCTCCTGCTCTTTTAAAAAGAAGTTGAAACAAGCAATAAACGAGACTGTTCTTCCTTAAACATCTAAATGTGCAATTTAGCGTTTTATACAAACATTGCACTTGTAATTAACGTAAATTCTACGGATAAATATGCAAAAAACGATTGACAACGCAAACTAAAAGTAGTATAATATAAGAGTAGTCAGGCGATGACTACAAGGAATTTATATAATCCGCAAAAGCGGAGAAGGAGTTTAATTATGGCAAACGCAAACGAATACAATGTATGTGAAAACTGGGGACTTAGATGCTTTGACCAGAAAGTTACCGATAAGTCGGTCATTCTGAAGTGTACAATGAACTCAAAGGATAAGCAGACGGGAGAATATACTGCTCCTGTTTATATTGATGTAATTTGCTCTTTTGAGAGCTGTGACATTGCGCAGGATGACTATGTAAAGAAGTTCATCAACGTGGATGGACAGTTCAGAGCGGGCGGTTACGTCAATAAATCAGGCGAAAAGGTGGCTACTATGAGCATTTTTGCTTCAAAGGTAACAATGTCTCAGTTCGCCAAGTAATAAAGACACAAATCCGAATCAGTCGGGGCAGGGGCTTCAGCAAGTTGTCCCTGCCTTTTTAAATAAGAGGTTGCTATGATTTCAAAGTATACTTTTACAGATATATCCGTTTTTTCACGGGTAGGATTTAATGAATATGTAAATATCAGTGATTATGATATTACGGAAACGACTTGTGAACGATACACATTTAAAAGCTGTTCTCAATATGTAATTATGCTTCACGCTTTTGCGTATGAACGTTATATGTTGAACAAAGAAGTATATATATGCGATGTAACGGCAGAAGAGCTTATGACGTTGGCAGGCGTTACCAACAAGCGTTTTATTGACGGATTTGGAGCAAATGAGGATATTCTTGTGCTGCTGTGCGCAAAAAAAATAATGGACTACAAGTATGGGGAGATAAAAAGAGTCAGTGCAAAAGAATGCTTGCAGTTAAATACCTATAATTTCTGCCGTATGGCTAATGTCAATGTAAATACAAGTAAAAGCGGGTATAAATACGTCAAACGACACATCCCTGTTCTTACGAAAACTTTTTATAAAGCTTGCTGAAAGGAGAAAAAGCGATGCGTTTCTTAAAATATTTTAAATCAAAAACTTTCAGAAAGTTTGCTCCCAAACTTGCGTTAGTGAGCGGTATCGCTATTTTTGGCATTTGTATGTTTTCGGATGTAGCAGGTTCGTTTAGGGATGTAAAATTATCTGATGTAATCGGAGAAGAACCTTTACAGCAAGCAAAAGACGGTGCGGACCTTGCACAGCAGGCGGTAAGTGCAGTAGGAGATGAAGTCGGAGCAGATAAAATCATTGACCGTGCAAAGAAGGATTTGGAATCGGATGATGACTGGGATGATTCATGGTATGAAGAAAATCTTTCGGATAACAACGAAGACGAAATATTCCAAACGGCTCAGGTCTCGGAAACTGACGCATCAAGTTCTGTTGTATCAAACGGAATAAATATGCTTGATTTGCAGGAATGTCTTGTAGTCCGTGTTGTAGATGGAGATACTTATATTCTGGACATAGAAGGTACAGAGACAAAGGTCAGGCTGATAGGTGTTGATACTCCCGAAAGCGTTGCGCCTGAATCATATCGGAAGGAAAATACTCATGAAGGCATGACTGTTTCTGATATAGTAAAGGATAAGTTAGTAAAAGACACTTTACTTTATTTGGAATATGATGTTTCTTTGACCGATAAATACGGCAGAACCCTTGCATATGTATATTTCGAGGATGGGACTATGGTACAGGACTGGCTTTTAAAAGAAGGACTTGCAAATGTTGCTACTTATCCGCCTAACGTTAAGTATGCAGAGCATTTTGCGGAACTTGCACATAAAGCAGCCGAAAGCAAAACAGGATTGTGGGATTCTTTTTTTACAGAAGATAGGTAATATGTTATCTTGAACATCTTGCACTTTGTTCACGTATATGATATAATTCTGTTAAATTGAATGGGGGTGACATTATGTATTATCTGATGAATAAAGATGCAGCTGTATTAGAGTTTGATGTAGATAAGAGTGGCGCTTTGTTTGATGATATTGTTTTCAAAGAAGGGCATACGTTCGGAAATCTCCCGTTTGGATTTAAAAATATCAACTCTTGGCTTGAAAACAGAAAAGCCTCAAAACACAGCAATCATTTGAAAGTGATAATGGCAAATTTAGGCTGTGATGATAATGAGGGTTTTATACGTGTCACTCATGCGGCAAGCATAAATGATACGTTTTGGGTAAAAAGAGATAATGATAATTCTCGGTGGTCTGATATTTCACTTTACAGGAATGAGTTTACTGAGGTAATATCACAATTGGCATTTGAAGGTGTCGGCTTGTACGATACGATATTTTCATCATCTTCTCCTGAACTTGCGTGTGACGGGTCCTACAGGAAGTGCTTTAGAAAAGAACATCAGAAAGGCGAATTTGGCTCTGATATATATATCTATAAAAGAGGCAGTGAAATAGCTAAAATAGAACCTTATTGTGAAATGCTTGCATCAGAGATAGCTAAAATTATAAGTCCAAATAATTCTGTATCATATGAAACAGTGTCCTTGCACGGGAAAACTGCATCCAAATGTAATCTGTTTACAAATGAGAGGGTAGGATACTCTTCTTATAGCAAAATGGCTGACAGCAGTTCATTTACTGATGTTTTCCGCTTTTTTGAAGCACTCGGTTCGGAGCAAAGTTTCAGAGAAATGGCAGTCATAGATTCTCTTTGCTTTAATCAGGACAGGCATATGGGCAATTATGGTGTTTTGTTTGATAACGATACTATTGAGGTTATCAAAATGGCTCCTGTATTTGATATGAATATTTCTATGTTTGCATATGCTTCAGATATATCAAACGTTGGAGATATTTTGTTTGATTATTTTCCAAAATTAGGAAACGACTTTACAAGAATGGGGCAAATCGCACTTAACGATTTAATCAAAGATAGAGTTAAAAATTTAAAAGACTTTTCTTTTTCATTTAGGGGCGATGATTTCTTTTCTGCTAAAAGGGTAAAAACTTTGGAAACTATAATTCAAAAACAAGCTGCTGCTTTGCTGTCCCCTGAAAAAATGTATACTAAGGACGTTTTTGTGTCTGCTAAATATAAAGAATTTGAGAAAAGACAGGAAACAATACGCAAAGCGGTCGAAACTGCTCAAAAATTTTTGAAAGTCGCAGATGATATTTCTTTGACGGAAGGTACTTTTATTTCTGAGTGTATAGATACGGGAGAAACACAAGGCAGAGCTTCGGCAGAGATAACATTTGAGAATGGTTCTTATGTTATCAGCATTGATTTTCTTTGTGAAAAATTCAGATTGTTATATAATATGGCGGATTGCGGTCTCGATAAGTTACAAAATAACAGACCTGATTTTTATTCAGATTATGTACAAATAAAAAAAGCACTTACGGGTTTTGATGATAGTCTTGCAAAAAGAATGTTTAAGTCACAAGCTACTTATTCAATAACACAAGATTAAATGATTCGATTATTAAATAATAGCTAAAACGCAGGTTTTGGCTATTATTTTTTATTAAAAATAACGCAAAAAATACGGATAAAAGTATTGACATCTGTATTGAAAAATTGTATAATTGTATTAGTTATTATTATTTTTATTATTATTGTAGAAAGGGGTCTATGCTGTGTGACTAAAAACGCAGATATTAAATCCTTGGCAAAATCTAAGGGTGTGTATTTATATGAAGTAGCCAAGAAGCTTGGCATAAGAGACACAAAGCTGTCTGTTTTACTCAGGGAAGAGTTGTCTGATAAAGAAAAGCAAACTTTAACAGACATTATCAACGCCGTTGCTTTTGAAAAAGAGCAGGAACGCAATACGATTATGGAATAAGGTGAATGCTATATGGCAGGAAGTTATAAAGAAGCAGATAACGAGCATATAAATCGTTATAAAATGGCTCATATGATTGGTGTTGCCGAGTATATGAGAGAACGGGCATCAGATTACGGACTGAATCCCGATGTGATGTATATGGTCGGGCTGCTGCATGATATTGGTTATATCAAGGCGCATCAAGGGCATGAAGCGTATGGAGCTGAACTTCTGTCGGGGATAGGTGTTGATGAAGATATTGTTTTTGCAATAAGGCATCACGGAGAAAACTTGAAAGAACTTGAAGCTCAGTTTGGCAAATCTTGTATGACAGCAGAGTTTATGCTTGTTATGGAAGCAGATATGAGCGTAAACGCACAAGGCTATCGTGTGGGGTTTGAAGGGAGATTGCAGGACATTGTAAGCAGATACGGCAAGGATAGTCCTGCTGAATTAAATGTCAGAGATAATATAGAGTATGTTATGCGGTATCAGAAAGAACATGGCATAGGCAAGCCTGTTGCTTTGTATCACAAAAATATCAAAGAAAGGTAAATCGTTATGCAGAGGATATTTTCTTTCATTAAGTCCAATAAAAAGGTTTTTAAAATTATAGGCTGTGTTGTTGCAGGCTGTCTGGTCGGTGCAGGAGCGGGAAAAACCGTAAAACTGATTTTGGCAAAGGACCGCAAAAACAAAGAGCGTTCAGACACATGGCTTGTAGGTTGGAAAAAAGGTTATGCTGATGCAATGAGATGCAATGGTTATGCGATTGGTTTCAGAGACGGCTACAATCAGGCGGTGGATGATGCTGATTCAGCAAATAATGATACAGAACTGTGTGCATATCAGCAAGGTTATTACAATGGTATAACGCAAAACCTTGATTATCCCGAAGATATTTGC
>ODAI010042308.1_pt1 | contig 47771 bp, 50 predicted proteins | sample 1539321 | NCBI WGS metagenome assembly ODAI01 (sample SAMN02144231, study PRJEB22623) | gut metagenome | biome: sheep rumen | host: Ovis aries | place: New Zealand
CCACTGTAGGCACCACTCACCTTTCCCTGCAGGTAGTCGGCGAGGAAACGGTTGTGCTTCAGAGAGAGATTGACGCCAGCCTCTTTCAGCTTGGCCTCGAGGGTGTTCACAGGAACCTTCTCGCCACCGTCGGCACCGGGTTCATTTTCGAGCTTGGCGATGGTGGCCTCGAAGGTCTTCTTCTCGGTCTCCAACGCAGAGATACGGCTCTTGAGATTCTGCAGCTCAATGCGCGAGGCGTCGAGTTCGAGCTTCTCCTCGGCGCTGAGCGTGAGGTTCACTTCATCACCTTCCACTTGCATCTTTGCGAGGTCGGCGGTGAAGGCATCGACGAAGGACTGGCCGTACTTGTCGGTGAGCTTCTTCGTCTGCTCATCGGTCAGGAACAGCTTGCCGTCCTCGTCCTTTGCAAAGTTCTGGATGCCGAGGATGGACATTACCCATCCGGCAACGAATTTGAAATCTTTTTTCATAATTCTACTTGTTGGTTTTGTGGTTTGGTAGAGCTATCTAGCTATTTTCATATATTCCTCGAAGGTGGCGGCGGCTGCGAGCTCACGGCAGCGGTCGATGGCTTTCTGCTCGGAGCCGATAGAGTCTATGAGTCCGAACTTCAGCGCATCCTCGGCGAAATAGACCTTGCCGGAGAGGATGCCTTCGGCCGTCTCGTCGAGCTTGCCCTGACGGCAGCTCTTCACCGTCTCCTGGAACTTGCGGGCCAGCGGGTCGAGCTGCTCGGCCTTGATGAGCTCGTACTTGCCCTCCTTGGCCAGCTCGAACGGCTGGTTCTTGTACTCGGAGAGGTTCGAATAGATGGTGTGCACCTTGATGCCCTCCTTCTCGTAGTACTTGGCGTAGTCCGGGAACGACATCATCACACCAATCGAGCCGAACTCGGCCGAGATGGTGTTGTTGGCCATGATTTCGCTGCAGTGGCAGGCCACGTAGTAGGCTGCCGAGGCACAGAGGTCGCACGAGGCCACCACGGGCTTGCCCATGGCCTTGGTGCGCTGGATGGCATCGACGAGCGGCGCGATGGCGTCGACGGCACCACCGCCGGAGTCGATGTCGAGCACGAGGCCCGTCACCTTCGAGTCGTTGGCAGCGTCGTCGATGGCAGCAGCTATCTCGTCGGCACCATAGGCGCAGGCGGTGCCGTACTTGATCATGGAACCATGAAGGGGGATGATGGCGATTTTCTTCGCTTCGCCACCCGAGGCCTGACCACCCAGCATCTGTGGCATGGCATCGACCATGGTGACGCCCAGCGGGTGTTCCTCGGAATAAATATTAGCGGTGAAATCGGTGATGTCGTGCTCCAGGTACTTCGTCAGGAGCATCGACAGCGAGTCGACCTGGCGCAGGTCGACGAAAAACTTCTTCGAGAGAAGTGTGTGGTATAGTTTGCTGAAAGCCATTTCTTTGCAGTTTGCGAATTAAGAACACTGCAAAGATAGGCTTTCGCGCGGGTTATCTCAAGGACTTCAGAACCTTGGCAAACTCAGGACTTTTGCGTTTCATAGACACTTTCAGTGTACGTGGCGTGCCAGACTCCTCTATCTCGCACCTGCAGGGTGCTTCCTCGGTACCGGCTACGAGAACCTTTCCCGACGTGTATCGCACGAACGCCAGGCAGTCCTTGTCTATCCACTGACGCTGCGAGCTCACGAAGTCGGCTTCCGAAGAGGTGAACACCACCTCCAGTTCTTGGTCGACATAGTCGCCACTTGACGATTTCTTCTCTCTAAACGATGCCGAACTTGGATATTCAAACATCGGGAACAGCGAATTTCCGTTCACTACTACGTCAATCTCCTGAGAACCGATATCGGTGATGACGGTGACAGCTGAGATGGGAGCAAATCCCACCTCGATAATCTCTGCATGCGGGTCGTGATAATTGGCCATGGCGTTTTAATGGAAATTTTACAGTAAAAATGCCGCAGATTCGGCGTTAAAGGGGTATAACTTTTTTTTCACTTTTAACATTTCAGGTATCGAAGAGACTCAGTTCGGGCAGCTTCTGGAGTGCTGAGCGCTTCCGTCTGGGCAGGTTCCTGTCATGGATTGGCTCGATGGTGCGCGAAATCTCTTCACGGATGTTGCGACGCTGTCGGTACATGATCTTCTTCACCATCTCATGCCGGTCCTCGCTTTGGCGCATGCCGTAGGCAGCACAGAAGCTCTCCACGATCTGCTTCTCGCCGTAGCCCATGGCGCGTGCCTCGATGTCCCACTGCCAGCAGCGCAGCTTCAGGAACAGTCGCACCTCGTCCTGGATCTGTTCACGATGGAATGGCGACAGCGTCAGGTAGTACTTCGAGTACACGTACTTCGTTGCCTCTCCGACAGGAAGGTATAGTTTCAGACAATCATCTCCCGGTACCGGCTTGGGCGGGAACAGCGTCGGTTCGACGCGATCGATGACGAAGCGGCCGAGCAGCGACTCGCTGTCGAGCAGAAGCCCGTCGGATAGCGGCTTCGACTCGTGGCGCATCATGTCGTGCAGACGGCGCTCCAAAGGTAGGTAGACAAAAGGGCGTTCAGATTGCTTCATGCTGCAAAGTTAGACATTTTTCTAATATCTCCAAAATCTTCTGAAACTGAATTTAATCTGAAACTGAAAAAAAGTGCAACATTGTAAAAAACGGCCTTAAAACACTGATAATCAACGTTGTTACACTTTTTGAAAGAGAAAATGTGTAACAACTGAAACTGCAACAGCCAATTTCCCCTTTCCTTCTTGTTACACTTTTTGTTGCACTTTTTTGCCCTCTAAAAAAAGTGTAACAGAAAGTGTAACACGTTACAAACATCGTGTTTATGGACATTTTGGGAGCATTTTTTCAACATTGTTTCAAATGTTACACTTTTTTTGCGCAATTATGGGTTGGGAACGGGAAGGGACAAAAGCACCCGGGCCCGAAAACGGAAAGGCGGCGCGCCTGGTCATTACCATAGCACGCCGCCCGGGCTGAAAAGAAAACATTCGTAAGCGTTATTGAAAAGGCGGGGATTCTCTTTTTTGACATTACCCCTGCCGGATTGTGTTAGAAGGGTACGTCTCCTCCTTTCTCGTCGGCTGGTACCAGTCCTGCATCGTCCAAGGCCGACTCCTGCTTCTCGCGTTCGCGTTTCAGTGGCAGATACACTTCCTTGTTCGTCTTCATATAGAAATGATCGACGGCAGAACCGTAGCTCTGACCAAATTGATCCTTCAGGCGCTTCAGTATGCGTCCGTTCTGCTTGCCACGGTCTGGTTTCACCGTGCAGAGGTCGTAGGGGTTCATCTCCTCTATATAGCTGCAATAGCTGGCAAAGGCACGCAGCTTACGCGTGAAGCTGTTCGATGTCATGTCCTTCAGACCGCTCATCTGGCGGAAATCGTCGAGGGCATCCTTGATGGGAATGACCTTGTCGAGGTGTTCGGTGCACAATACGTCGAAATAAGCCTCGGCCCATTGCTCGAAGTTGCCGCTCATGTCCTGCTTGCGCTTGCGCAGGAAGATGTTCTCCATCGGCGGCTGTATCTTGTCGCCCGTGGGCAGCATCTGCAGGTAGAACTGCTCGCACTGCATGAGGAAGTTCATATCGGCATTCCACTCCTGCTCGGTGTAGTCGACACCGAAGAGCGACTTGCCGAAGTCGTCGCGGATGCTGCGTGAGCCGTGGTAGTCGCTCTCCTCGGTAGCCTGATGGTAGTAGTCTGAGAATACCATATACAGCAGGCGGGCCTCTGTGCTTGCGGCGAAGTCGTTGGGCACGTAGTTGGTCGTGAACACTATCTTCGGCGACTCAGTGAAGTCGATGTTGTACGACTGGTTGTTCTTCGGGTTCACCGTCATATCGCCCGTGATGTTGTCATAGAAGGTCTCCATCCGGATTCCCTTCATGCAGTCGTCAACGAGCAGCATGCTGGTGTGACGAGTCACCTGGTCGAACACGTGTGGGTTGTCGAGCAGCTTGGCATTTCGTCCGGAAAGCTTCACTGTCTTCAAGATGCGAGATAACACCTGCGAGAACAAGAACGACTTACCTGAGCGGCCGTTGCACTCTCCATCGTCTCCTATCTTCCAGTCCATGGCCATCGGCGCCCATGCACGCGACGGATCCTTGAAACCATGCAGCATGTAGCCGATTGTAAAGATCTTGTTGATGAGCGCACGTTTCTGGGCGACAATCTCTTCAGGAGCAAGCGTCTCGCTGTCGATGGTGAAACGGTGGCTGTCGATGTATGTCTTGCGTTCTTCCTCTGTCTTGTCCTCGAGCAGATCCTCCAGCTCGCGACGCCAGTAGAGTCGGCTGCTGTTGATGAGATAGCAGAACACCTTGCTCGGTGTCTGCTTGATAGTGATATCGTACACGGGCTTTCCGTCCTCGGTCAGTTCGCGCGTGATGCTGAACATCGAAGGCAGCAGCTTGAACGTGTGCTTGATGATATTCTCCTCCCATACGTAGCGTCGCAGCTCGATGGCGGAGCCGCGGTCGTAGACCTCGATATCGTCGGCGGTCACGCGAACAGTGTTGTCCTGGAAGAAGAACAGCTGCGACGTCGGGGTGTAGTTGCAGAAGTCCAGGTCCACCGACGACAGCTTCGAGATGGCGGCGGGCGAGGTGCGGGGCGAGTCGATGATCAGGTTCTGAACGTCGATGCTCTGCACGTCGCTGGGCATGTCGCTGAATGGTGAGCGCTTCTCGTCGCCACGGGCCCAGTTTATCAGAAACTCATTGATGTCGTCGGTGCTTACACGTTCCACCCGATTGCTCCTGATGCGAACGAATTCCACCTTGTTGGCTTCCTTGTCCTTCAGTTTGTAGAAGCCCTGCATGCGGAGAAAATACTGAAGGCAGCCGCTGTTGATGGAGAACGAGGTCTCCTCACCTTTCTTCTTCGTGCGCTCCTCCCAGAACTTAGCAGGGAGTGCCTGGCTGACGAGCGTCTTCATGGCCGCTCCTGGAGTGTCTTGCATCTCCAGCCAGTCGCGGAAGTCTTTCCTAAATCGGCCACGGGCATCGCGGAAGCGCTCGAAGCGCTCAGGCAGCCAGATGGTGCGCAGCTCGGGGAACTTCAATGCCAGTTCACGACCGCGTCGGATGCCGGTCTCGTCTTTATCCGGAATGTTATAGAGCGTCTCCACGAGCTTCATAATCTCTTTGTATTGCGACGGCTCCAGCTCAGCCGTTTCGGAGTTCAACCACAGCGGCGAGTAGCCAAGGCTCTTCGCGCAGAGGGCGTCACGCTCACCGGAGCAGATGATGGCATGCTTCAGCTTCAGTTCCTTGAACGGCTTGCCCTCGTTGGCAGGGTTCCCCTCCCACTCTGCACGCTTTGTCTCGTTCAGTTGGAAATGCTCGCCCTTCAGCTCCTGCAGGCCGTTGATGTAGTCGCGTGGCTTCATACCTATATACATGAAGCGATACTGCTTGTCGAAGCACAGCGGCTCATACTTCTTAAAGAACTTCTTACTCTCGCCGTTCACCATATACGTGCACTCACGCATAAAGATGGGGTATTGCTCGGTGGAGTATTTCTTCGTAATCTTGCGGTCCTTACACTTGCCCACCCACTTCACCGAGTACCAGTGCAGCGCGTCGACGTCGGCCTGGGTGACCTTCGGGCCCATCGTCTCGAGCTCCCGTTCGGTGAACTTCTCGTTCAGCTCATAGTACCACTGGCCTTCCTTCATGTCTGGCGACGCATCGAGCAGCTTCTCGAAACGCGGCTGGTTCACGTCGGCCTTGATGTCGCCCAGACCGAGACAAAGTTCTGTGTTGATGTCGATGCAGGCCTCGTTGAAGCCGAGGTTCTTCTCTTTCATCCAAAGGGAGATGGGGTTGTGGCCACGTTGGTCGTCGCCGAAGTCGGTGACAACCCACCACAAGTCGTACTCCTTCAGATGCGCGCTGGGGGTGCGTTCGTTCCTCATCTTGAACGCTTCTTTCATGTTTCCGCTGTCGATCACCCTACCTGCATCAGGGTAGAGGTGGCGGATGATGTCAAGACCTTTTCCAGTCCTGGCAGAAATGTCTTCTTTTCTGATCATGAGTTTCGAATGTTTCTTTTGTTACGGTTTCGTCTGCAAAGATAGGCCGATTTTGCCTTGGTTCTAAGGACAATGATTGAGGAAAATGGGCGTGGGGTGTGCGAGCAGCTTTGGACGGACTGACCGGCATGTTACCATGTCCGGCACCCCATGCCCTCCGGCAAGTACCCTACAACTCAGACATTATTCTGATTCTCTCTTCTCGGGGGCACTGGCTACAGTCGTGCTCATCACACCCGTAGCAGGGGTCCTCGATGTAGCGGCCATATTTGTCGAACTCGTTCATACGTCGTTCCTTTCTATTTCGTCGACGGGAGTCTGCGTGAGGGTGGTCAGCACGCCGTTGAAGATGCGGCGTTCCTCGAGGCCTGCGCCCTTGACCATGTTTATGAATGCTCCCGTCTCCTCCATATCCATGTCCTCGATGCTGATGTGCCAACGGCTGTCAATTGTTACTTTCATTTTACTTTTGCCGTTAGCGTCCTTTCTCGCCAGCTGTTTAAGTTAGAGTCATAGGTTATGAACTCTCTGACCAGCTTGAAATCTAACCGGCAGATGCAGTCCTCGGTCATCTGCTTGGGTCGGAGGACGAACTGACCACCGTCTTCAAATTGATTGACGTACAAGTCAACCGCGGCTTCCGACTTCGGGTTCTTCGATTTGCAGTATTCCAATTCTTCGCGCAGTTCCGCCAGGATGATGTTCAAGTCTTCTCTCCGGCAAATCGTCGTGAAGTGGAAGCGCTCCATTCGCGAAATCACTAAATTCAAGTATTTCGGCCAATTACTTTTTAAGAAAAAATAATCGAAAAAATAACTCTTCTTATCCATTTTCCTTTTCTTTTGGCATTGTTTTTTGCAAGTGTTTAATGATTCTCCCATTCAGGCGCTCCAACTTCTTCTCTTCGAACTCACTGACGCCTTCTTCTCCATATATCATGGCGAGCTGGTCCATCGCAATTTTGACGTCGGCAATCTCTTCTCGAACAGCTTCTACACTGCAGCGGCCTCTCTTGTGGTGGTTGATGGCCACCAGCAGCTCGCCCATCTCCTCTATTGCCAAATCGATCTGCGCATCGTAGCCGAACAACACTAGAGCATTACCCAGAATTGTTAGTCTTTTGTATTCCATATCATACCATCATCTTAAATATGTCTACTGGGATGTCGACGGCACATCCTTTTGCCTTATTACCATTCCATTCTTTGTTTACTGCAATAAATTGGAATTCGGACAATTCCAAATCTCCACTCTTCCCTGCTTTCATCTCGCTCACGATGGCTATGTGGTATCTCGGGAATTTGTCGAACGTAGTCTCCAAGAAATTCGATAGCTTCTCATGAGAGAAATCTGCGGTTATTCCTTTTGTTGGGATGTACTGCGGGGTGAAATCACCCAATGCACCAGTGCTCGCTTCGAGCTCTTCGCAGAACTGAATCAAATATTTCTTCATGATTTCTTTCTTTTTACGTAATCAACTAAAACCCTTGCCAGATTGATACACTCCATTGCTGATGAGAGTAAATCCACATTGTCACAATATTCTTCACGTTCTTTACCCTTGGTCGCACGCATCTCGACGCAAACATTATTAAATATCCGGTTGATGTCATCGTAGACGTCTTCAATCTTGTCTACAGCGTCATCGAACGCTTTCTTCATTGAGTCCGTCATCTTGCTGCAGGAAATTTAATGTCATACTTCTTGTCTCTCTGATACACCTGACCATCGAAGATGATCACGCGGTTCAACTCCATAAAGTTCGTGTTCTGTGCGTTAGCCATTTCTCGGCTATACGCCTCGCCGAACTTATTCCAAACGAGTGACAGCGTGCCAGGGATGCGGCCACCACCATGTGTTTTGTCGCCAGCAATGAGGTTGTAGCCTTTGGCCGAAACCACCTCCTGTTCTTTTCCTGCGAAGTTGAACGACGAAAGATGAGCGTTCAACGGGCAGTTCTTTTCAAAATCTTCTAATTTCATAGGTTTGTTTTGTTTAAGATGATTCAATTATTCTAAAACATGCTTTTCTCAATGTAGCGAGGCTTCGTTGCAGGCACCAGCTTTTCAATCCTTTTCACTTCTGCTGCAAGCAGTTCCGACAGTTCCTTCATCTGTCTGATGTCACGGAAGCGCATATGGTCAGTTTTGCCTCCGTCATAGACACTTACCATGATGGTGTTGTCTGCCATCAATGTTCCTTTTACGTCCATTTCCCTGAGATGTTTTCCGTTCCCTTCACAAACGGGTTAAAGTTGAATACTAAAGTCTCTGCCGGTGATGCGCTTCAGCTCTGCCAGTTCCAGTGGACTGAACACGCCGCGCGACCGCTTCGTGAACCACGAAGGGTAGCTCAGACCAGTCGCCTTCAGGAACTCATCTCTCACTCTCTGCTTTTCTTCCACACTCAGGCCTTCATAATATGCCTGAAATGCATCTTTGTTGAATTTAATCTTCATATTTCTTGTGTAATATTAAATTTATTATTAAATTTATTGCGCAAAAGTACAAAGATATTGATTTATACGCAAGTATTTCTTTAATAAAGCGCAATTATCTTTAATATTTTTAACGAAACTAATCATTTTTATTTACTAACTTTACAAATATTAAGAAACACTATGGGTCTGAAACAAAAAATCATCGAAAACCTGCGGAAAATTCGCAATGAAAAGAATTTGACGCAGGCCGCCGTCGGAAATTATGCTAGTATTTCCGAGTCACAAATGAGTAGAATCATGAGTGGTGGTAACAACCTCTCGATCGACCAACTTGAGGAAATCGCAAGTGGTCTTAAGATGAGTGTTATCGACATCATCACCTATCCAGAGAAGTATGTTCCGAAATCATCTCTAGGAGATGACGACGTTGATGCAGTACTGATGGTAAGGCTTAAGGCAAGCAAGAAACGGCAAATTCTTGAATCTGTTTTTGGAAATGAAAATTTAGAAGTAATGAATGAATAATTTATGAATGGAGAAAATGTATTAAAAGAGTGGAAAGCTGTAGGGTGCCCGAAGTCGGCACTCGTTGTGTTGACTAAAAGTGACAGGTGGGACATAGTTTACAACCTGTTCAACTTCGAAGCATTCGATACAGTAAAAGAATGCTTTCTTTTCACGGAGAAGGATGGCTATTGGAACATGCTTTATTTCGATGAGAAAGGAGTGCAATCGCCATGCTATCACGGGAAGGATGATTTACGGATAGAAGTTTCATGCAACCATCTACATGGTTACCTTGGGGAACAACTTATTGGCGATTATCCGTTGAGCTTCGACTCACTCGAAATGCATTTTCAAGAAATCTATTTTAGTACACAAAACTGCTGAAAGTAGGCACAAATGTAGGCACAAAGAAGGTGTAACACGCTGAAAATCAAGGAAAGTCAAGAGTCCCTTACCGACTACCAAATCGGAAACAGCGGACTTTTCACAGTTCGCTGTTTTCGTTTTAACTCCTTGATTTCCAGTCCGTTCCCTTCACACTGCGACTGAGTGCTCGGATGCTGAAATGTAGGCACAAATGTAGGCATTTCGCCACATGTAGGCACAAATGTAGGCACAGAATAAAAGGAGACTTATGGCAAAGATTAGTGTGACTCGCCGTAAAGACGAGGACTGCGACGGCCTGGCACAGGTGCTGGTCGTTGTGTATGTGAACCGCACGAAGGTGCGCATCTCGACAAAGGTGAAGGTTTCTTCATCCGACTGGGATGCGGACAAGTGTTGTGTGCGTGGACATGGAAAGGAGGCCCACGACAAGAATCTCATTATAAATCATATACGCGCGCGCGTGAATGATGTGCTGGTAAAGGCGCGCCTGCGCGATGAGAAGCTGACGAAGGATAGCTTCCTGCGCTACTATGAATGTCCCAACGAGTTCGACTCGTTCCTGGACTTCATGGACTATTACCTTCGCAAGGTTTACAATCTGAAGGAGGAAAACACCATCAAGACATACAAGACGATCATCAAGAAGGTGAAGGATTTCCGCCCGGGCCTTTCCTTTGCCGAGGTCGACTACGACTTCGGCATTCGCTTCGCCTCCCATCTCCGTCGAACAGGGCTGAAGGAGTCTTCTGTCATGAAGAACCTGAAGACGTTCAAGGTGTTCGTCGAGGCGGCGAAGCGCGAAGGTTTTATCAGGCAGACTACTTTCGACCAGGTAAGAATCCGGAAGGTGAAGTCCGAGGTCGTGTTCCTTGACGAAGACGAGTTCCAGAGACTCGTCGATCTCTACCGGTCGAATGAACTCAGCGAGCGGCGGCAGGACGTGCTCCGTTTCTTCCTTTTCATGGCGTTGACCAGCCCGCATGTCGGCGATGCCAAGGATCTGCGCATCGAGCAGTTCCGACATGGCGAGCTGCATTATCTGCGGCGGAAAACGCGAAAGGATGTAACGGTGCCGCTGACGCCACTCGCCGAGTCCATCATCGACCACTATCGCCAGGGACGCAAGCGAGGACTCTTGTTTACTTCCCTGCCATCCGAGCAGAAGATAAACAAGAACCTGAAGGAGATTGCCAAGGTCGCAAGGATTGATAAAAACATTTCGTGCAAGACGGCCCGACACACCTTTGCCACGATATACTATCGGCATTCGAAAGACCTCTATGCCCTGAAGGAAATTCTGGGGCATAGTGATCTGAAGGATACGATGGTATATGCGCACCTGCTCGACGAGGCGAAGGCGGAGGGAATGAAAGCCTTCAGCAGTTTCTGATTTGGAAAATACTAACCGTTAGTAAAAATAGTAAAAAAAATACTAACCCTTAGTAAAAATATGGTTACAAATTGTAACAGATACCGACATACCCCCAAGTCACCCCCTATTCATTAGGGTTTTCCGAATTTTGCAGCTGCTACGAGTCACCCCCAAGTCACACCCTGACACCTCTGTGTCGGTTACAATTTGTAACCATCAAAATACTAACTTTAGTAAAGGTTAGTATTTTTTTGTACTAGGGTTTGTACTAACCAAAAGAGCAGCGGCCCGTCACGGGTGGCTGCTCTTTTTGAAATTATCGTTTTTCTATCATTCATTTATGGGATTTTCCTTATGTATTTATTGTAAGTCACAGTGCTGTGGGGGTTGAAGTTTGCAACCCTGACGTGGTAGCCTTTCGTGCCCCAGCGCCACCACAGGAATCTGTGTTTGTGCTCCTTTTCCACGGCAATGGCCAGACTGTCGCGCAATTGAATCAACAAAAACTGGTTTATAGAGTTGTATTTTAAGTCCATCCACGCATCGTGGTAGGCGAGCACAGAGTCCTGATGCCGCGAGGATCCCTTCTCCTCCGCATAGACTAAGGAGGTGTCGGGCGAGAGTGTCACCGCAGCCTCCGTTTTCATTCCGATTTTCTGATAACTCTCCACTGCAGACAGCCTTGTCCCGAGGTCTTTCAGCAGTTTTTTATCTTCGCGGGAAATCACTTCCTTCACTTTTTCGGTGACAATCACTTGCTGCGTAACGACTTCCACTGTATCTCTTATTGTATCGCGCACCATGGGCGGCGTCACCGTAGGATTCGGCGTAACGGGCATTTTCTCCCTGGCACATCGTCCATTGGTGATGGCGAGGAGGAACAGCACCCATGGAAGCAGCACCAACAGCTGCGGCCAAAATTTCTTCAAAAAGTTCATCATACGCCTAAGTTTGCTTTAGCTATTGTGAGATATATCTTTCTTTGCTCGAGACCGTTAGTGCCTCCATTTATCTTGCGCGTTATGGCGAACACGTTATCTTGGTCGGCGAGCGCATTCAGTCCCCTGCTCATCCAATACCACATAGCTGACTTCACTGCTCCAGGCAGTTTTGCAAGCCAGTCGGGGTGACTCATCAGGTCGCCATTACAGAAGGGACTGTTGGCATACGCCTGATAGTTCGCGCGACCTGTCAGCTGCAGCAGCCCACGCCCCTTGAACTTCACACCGTCGCCCTGGTGCGTGTTGCCCAGCTTCGCATTCCATTCGTATGCTTTGCCGCTGGCCAGTTCCGTCATCAGCACGAAGCCCATCGTCTCATGCGCGCATTGTGCCAGGAAGTGAGCCATGCGCAGTGGCGTGGTGATGCCGAATATCGCAGCCCACTGGTTGATGCACTGTGCCAGCGCATCGGCGTTCTTAGCTTTCGGCGCGATCCTTCTGATTTGTTGGGAAGTTATCTGCATTACGTCGTTGTGTTTTACGTTTGATTGCACTCATAAAGATACGTTGCGGACAGTCACTGCGGCCACAGAGCGATGGCTGCAGTTCCTTCAATGCCTGCCGGTTCTCGCGCACCTCTTTCTCCAGGCGTTCAACCTTCATGTTCAGGCCTACAATCTGCTCACGCAGCTGTTCTGTCTGGTCTTTGTAGAAGTTACGATCCTTTGTCAGGTCGTCAATCATCTGCTGGTAGATATCCTGCAAACCCCTTGTAGCCTCGTTCTTTGCCTGACGACGCGTGTAGCGCATCGTGATCAGACTTCCGAGGCCGCTGCCGGTGAGCATGGTGACCAGCCCTGTGATGATGATAGTCGTCAGTTCGTTCATACCGCAAAGGTATTATATATATAAATAATGTGAAAGGACAAACCTATCTCGACGCATTCCTCTCCAGCTGCTCCTGTCGGCGAATCTGCCGACGTAGTTCCAGAATGGTGATGCCGGAGGCCAGCATCTCGTCGAGCAGCGAGTTGTTGCGCTCCATCAGCTCCTCGAGGCGGTCGGAGCCGACCCCAACTGGTGTCATGGTTGTCACCGGTTGCACCTGTTCTCCTGCCTGGTTGTATCCGCCACGGGCGAGGCCTCCGGTGGCCACGGCCTGCTGCAGCTCGGCGGTGGTGTCCTGCATGGAGTACGCCCGGCGCTTCTGCATGGAGTCGATGACGTCGGCCACTCTTCTCACGGCAGGCACCTGCAGCGCCTCGTGGTTGATGACGAACTCTCGCTTGTGCACGGGTATGAATCCCGCAACTTCCTTCGGGTTCCCGTCGCCGGTGTAGCCTTCGGCTTCGTCATTGTAACCACCCTTATAGAGTCCGGCTGCTTGGTCACGCTGAGCCTTGGCGGTGGCCAGCTGCACGGCACTAATGGCTGACGTCGTGGCAGTGAGCCCGATGGCCACGGGTGGGTTCCATCCCCACTCTGCCCAAATCTTCTGAATGCCGAGAGCCGTCTGGGCGATGATCTGCAGCACGGTCATCGCGAACTGCTTGTCGGCATACTTCTTTTGGATGGAGAGCTTCTCTGCTTCCTGCTGCTCCTCCAGTTTCGTGGTGTCCTTGCCCTGCTTTTTGGCAGCAGCAATCAGCGCCTTGTATTTCTTGTCCACGCGACTTTCCTCACGGCTCTGCATGGCAGAGAAGAGGGAACTCGTGGACTGCATCAGTTGCTGCGCCTGCTGGGCGAAGGCGTCGCGGATGTCCTGACGATCTTGCTCAGCCTGCTGAGTAATCTTCGTCACGTTGTCCTCATATTCCTGCTGGGTGATGAGTCGCTCATCCAGCATCTGCTTCTGCAGCTCCAGCTGCCTGTCCCAGTCGTGGGTCACCTCGGCATTCTGCATCTCGCGCTGCAGGTCGGCCAACCGCTCTGCCTGCTCTTGCGTGTATTTCTTCAGCAGTGCCTGGTTCAGGGCCTGCTCAGCCTCCAGCGTGTCGCCACCAGCAGCGCGGATGATCTCCAGTCGCTGACGCTGATAGTCAATCTCGGCTTCTATCTTCTTCTGCTGATACTCCTTGTCGGTAGCGAACTCGCCGTTCATGCGCTGCTGCTCCAGGGCTATCTGGTCAGCTGCCCACGACTGTTCCATCATCTCCAGCGTCTGCTGCATCCTCTTCTGCTGCTGCTCGCGCTGGTAGTTGGCTTCGTCGATGGTGCTGTCGAGGACCATGTTCCGCACCTCCTGCTTCTCCGCTTCCGTGGCATAGGCATTGTCACGGGCCTGAGCCATGCGGGCGAGATAGGCTTGCTGATTCTGATATCGGCGCTCGTGGTAGTCCTCCTCAGTAATCAGCCGTTGCTGGTAGGCCTGCTTGGCCTCCAGATCTGCCTTCTCGCGCTCTGCCTTGGCGAGGGCTTCTTCTTGCTTCATTCTCCTGCGGGCCTCGGCAGCTTGCTTATTCTCCGTCGAGCTGCCGCCACTCTTCGTAGTGGTGCTGCCGCCGGAGCCACCAGCGGGCGTGGTCGGTGAAACCGTCGTGTCTGCAGAAGTGCCTGCCACTTCCTTGGCACCTTTCACCACTTCGCCCATTCTATTCATGGCGTCACGCAGTTCGCCTTGCTTCTTCTCGATGGCATTCAGCATCTGCTGGCCAGCGCCCTCGGCAACCGCCTCTTCGGCTTGGTTGCTCCACACGCCGACGGAGCCAGGCATGGCCCCCTGTGGACCTCTGGCGGCCTTCTCCCGGCGCTCACGCTCTTTCTGCTGACGTTCCAGACGCTCTGCCTCGAGCTCTGCCCATTGGGTGCCCATCTCTTCAATCTTCTTCTCGGCACCCTTCACCATGGCCTGCTCCTTCATCTTCTGAATGTATCGGTCCAGGGCAGCGGTGTTCTCGTTGTACACTTGTCCCTCTTTCGAGATCTCGGCCACGTAGCCGGGCACAATCTCCTTCAGCGTGTTAATGGCGGCGCGCCGCTCATCCAGCGAACGGGTATTGTCGTGAACGACGTTCTTCAGCTGCTCCAGCTTCAGTCTCTCCTTCTCTGCTTCCACGGTGGCATCTCTCTCCACATCGGCCATGGCCTTCTGGGCGAGTGTTGCCTCATTGCTCCTGCGAACAAGATCTATCATCAGACCTACCACCATGGCGATGGCGCCAGCCACCGCCGCATACGGATGATCCGCAAGTGCAGCCCAGAGTCTTTTTGTTCCGGCAACAATCGTGTTGTTCCAGAACGCGATGAGCTTCTGCTGCACCACGTGGGCCTTTTCTACCACGATGAATGCAGCGAGCGCTGCCGTCGTTGCTAAGATGGCGGTTCTATACGTACTCGTGAAGTCGACGACACGAGCCAGTATCTTGATGCCTGCCGACCCTGCGGTAATCGCATGGCGGGCCACTGGCATCAACTTCTGTCCAAGTTCAATGGTGAGATCTGCGAAGCGCTTTTTGGCCTTGTCGAGTTCAGCGGCAACGGTGTTGTTCTGCACGTTGAACTCTCTGATCACGCTCGTGCCCTCCTCATAAGCGTCGGTGGCAATGCGCTGAGCTTCCACCACCTGGTCGATGTGGCCAGCCAGCGTCGACAGCACACCCACGGCCCTTGTTCCGTCCATTTTCAGCTCGTCAAACTTTCCGGCGAGCACGCTCATATCGCCCAGTTTGTTCACATGCTGGAACCACTCCACGAGAGCCTGGTTCATGTCAGTCTTGATGAGCTGGGCGAACTTCTGCACCTCCATTCCTGCCATCTGAGCGAAGCGGGCAGGATCCTGGTACATCTTTGTGATGAGCTGACTCATCACCGTGCTCGACGTGGCCATCTCCTGGTTGTTCTGGTCAAGCGCAGCAGCGAAGCCCATAATCTGCGCTTGTGTCATGTGGGCCTGCTGGCCCACACCGCTCAGTTTCTCGGTAAATTCCACGACGGGTTGCGCCTGTGCCGGTGAGTTCTGAACGATTTCATTCAGGGCAGAACCAGTTGCCAGCATCGCGCCGCGCAACCCCAAGCGGTCATTCTCTCCGAAGGCGATGGCCAGCTTACCGATGGTGTCCACTGCACCCTCTCCGAGGTCGTCGCCCAGTGCGACACCAATCTTGTCGGCTCCGTCGACAAACTCCTCGATGTCCTTCTTCGCCGTGATGCCCAGTCGGCCGGCAGCACCGGCGAGGGCATTCAGTTGCTCACGTGATGATCGGGTGTCCATCCGCTTGAAGTCCTCGTTCATCTCCCGCACCTGCTCATCTGTCTGGCCAGTGTACTTTCTCACTTCCGCCATTACGTCCTCCATCTGCGCATAGGCGTTGGTGCACTTGCGGATGGTAAGGGTGAGTCCCGTTAGCGAGGCAATGGCCGAGCCGACCAGCATCGAATAGCGATTGAACCCGTCAGCCAACTTCGACAGCGAAAGCCGTGTCGAAACGGCCTGACCTTTCAGCTCGCGGATTCGCAGATTGATAGCGTCCAGTTGCTTCTTGTATTGCTCGTACGCAGGAGAATTCGGGTTCATGTTCCTGAGGATGGTGTTCAGCGTCTGGGCGCGCTTCGTCAGCTGGGCCATGCTCAGGTTCTCCAGCTTCATCTCGTCGACGTGCTTGTCGATGGCCTTCTGTGCCGTCTGCACGGCGGTCACCTGCTCATGATACTTCCTGTTCAGGTCCTCCAGCTGCTTCTTCCACTTGGCATACTCTGCAGGGTCGCTCGGCTTTTGTTTGCGCACTTTCTCTATCTGCCGCTCGGTGGCAGACAGCTCGCGGTTGGCCTTCTTCAGGTCATCCTCCAACTTCTGCAGTTGCTGCTGATCATAGTCCGGCTGTATCTCGAACTGCAGTTGCACTCTATCAATTTTCAGACTCATATCCTTGCATAATTTTATTTGTTACGGCAAAGATAATCATCCCTGTAGGTGTGGCAAAGGACACTTCAAAATGCGGAGGGGTGAACCAGCTTTGAACTGGTTCACTTACTGATTCACCCCTGGTTCACCCTTGTTTTTATGTATTTTAACCATTTGCAGGCAGTTTGCACCCAAAGTGAATGTTCACTTTGGAGTACAAACATTCAAAAAGTGTTAATTCTTCCTGCTACCGCCATGCCCTCTTCACATCCTTAATCACCGTAGCATCGGTGACGTGGGCATAGCCTTGTGTAGTGCCGATGTACCGGTGACCGAGAAGGTGCTGGATGGTCGTAATGGGCACGCCGCGATGGATGAGGATCGTGGCGCAGGTCACTCGTGCGCAGTGGAACGACAGGTGCTTCCTGATGTGCAGCTGCTTCGCAATTCGCTTCACGAGGACGTTGGTGCGGCTGTTCACCGGCAGATCAGGGAATAGTCGGCCACGGGTGTCGATGAGCTGCAGGGCCTTGCCGCCGAACATCTTCGACAGCGGCACCCGCACCTCTACCTTCGTCTTCTGCATCCTCATCACCAGCCACTTCTGCCTGCCCGCCGTCCTGATGTCCTGCCAGTGCACGGCCCTGATGTCTGAGTATCGCAAGCCGGTATAGGACGAGAAGAGGAATGCTCTCGCCACCAGCTGCTCTTCCTCGCTTCCCGAACCCTCTGCGCACCATTGCTCCCACTTCTTCAGCTGGCGTTCGGTCAGTGCCTGCTTGCTCGTCGGCTCGCTTTTGCTGTGCCACTTCCTGAAGGGATCGCTCTGCAGCAGCTCTTCGTCGAGGGCCACGTTTACGTATCTGCGAAATATCTTCATCTGCTTCGTCACGGTGTTCACCTTAAAGCCCTGCTCCGTCAGCCATCGCTCGAAGCGCTCCACCAGCTGGGGCGTCAGGTCGCACATGCGCAGCGTCGCGTCATACTCCCTGATGTGCCTGGCACAGTTCCTGTGGTTCTCCCGTGTCTTCTCCGCCACGGCTGCCCTATCGATGGCCTCCAGCATCCATTCATACCATAACGTCCCTTCTGCCTCGTGAGGCTGCAGCTTCTCCACGAGTGCTGCCAGCCGTGCAATCTCGGTTCGCAGCTCTTTCAATTCTTTTATTATATCCATAGCATAATAACGCTACTTATTGTGCTGTTAGTTCCTTGGGGAATCGCTTCCAGAATAATAAGTTAGTGACCAGTTTCAAAGAAGCAGTTTCATTTACCGGAATAACGAGTATCGCAGCTAATTTTGCCTACGGCTCCAGCCTGCAGAGTATTATCATTCCCTCGTTCGTAACCATCATCGGAACAGATGCCTTTAGAAGTTCCAGCGTCACCGATGTCGTAATCCAAGACGGAGAAAATGGACTGACACTTTCAGGCCGTGTGTTCTATAGTAGCCCCTCCCTTCCTTTCATTGATTTGCCCGCCAGAGTGACAAGCATCGGCTCTGAATGTTTTCACTCTTGTTTCGCCTTGCGAACAATTATTGTCAGGGCTACGACACCTCCGACTTTAGGTTCACAGGCATTCCGCTACCTGACAACATTCGACATCTATGTCCCTGACTCGTCGGTCGATGCCTACAAGGCGGCGTCATACTGGAGTTCTTGGGCTTCCCACATTAAGCCTTTAAGCGAGTACGAGGATTAGCCTTCGTATTCGCTTAAAGGGTGGATCCTGTTGGCTATTTGTGCAACACTCCAGTTAGATGACGATTTATACGCACTGACGCTATCGTCAGGGACGTAAATCACGGCGGTTCCCTGATTGTTTGCGCTGCCCAAGGTGGGAGGAGATACAGGCCTGCAGATAATGATGCGCGCGGCGTTCCTTATCGAGTAGTTACCGAGTCTTACAACGGTGACAGGAATATCGAGGGCAGTGATTTTGCTACAGCCATTAAATGCGTGATCCCCTATTTCTCTCAGTGAGCTGGGCAGGGTTATTTCTTCGAGATTACTGCAGTAAGCAAATCCGCTATTAGCACCGTAGCGCGCATGATTTCCCGCGATAACCGAGCAGGTAGTAAAATGTCTGAACTCGTTGAATGCGGTGATTAGTCCATTCGCCACAAACACGGTAAACGCTGCAGAAGTAGTCCCCAAGGGAATAGTACCTTGGGGACTGTTGCTATTAGGACGAACAAACTTATCAGAAGATTTATGGAGTTCTGTCTGTTCTCAGGCCTGACAGAAAGACCAAATTTCTATGAGACAACGAACATCGAACTGGTCTGTGTCGGGGAAGGAAAATCGATCTACTCGCGAAGCACTCCAAGCCTTCACGTTGTTTATAAGTCTTCTACCCCGCAGACATTCGGCCAGCGAACATTCGAGTATGTAAAAGTTACTTTGTATGTGCCTGACGACGCAATCAGTGACTATGTAACTGCCACCAACGTCTGCCAGTACAAGCCGAATGTCTACGGACATTCACAATTCATTCAGGACTACCCAGAGGAAGCACACTGGCTGGCTGATTAGGGGTTGTATTCACTGAGAGCTTTTATTCTGGCCGAATACTGAGACCAGGCTGTGCTTGTCTTGTATGCTTCCACAAGATTGTCTGGTACATATATCGGCCCTGAGCCGGTGCGCTGCGCGCCATTGTTCGAAATACCACTAATCACAGTGGCAGAGAGGAACATTATATATGCCACGTTGGGGCAATCGCGCAGAGATCTTACTGAGTTGAAGCGAGTTATGTTCTCAGGAAGTATTACATAGTGAAGACCGTAGCAGAAGTAAAGGGCATCCGATGCCAAAGATGTCACGCCCACGAAAAAACGGAAATCCGCAGTTGAAGTAATCAGGTTGTTATTCGTGAAAGTCCCCAAGGGAATAGTACCTTGGGGACAAAGTTCAGTTATGGTATTTTCGGGAACTTTACAGAACTTTCTTGTTTTGCAGCGATGACATATGTTTCTGTACAAGCGTTTGCATATTCGTCTTTTAATATGATAGTAATTTCTGAACAGGTATCATCGCTTGGAAGTTCTTCTCTTAGATTTACTCATTGTGGACTTTTAGATATACGTGCCAATATAACTTCTGTTCCGAATTATACTTGGAATATTACGACGCTGATCATAAGAGTGGCTACGCCGCCAGCTATAAATAGTTATTCTGACCTTTCTGGAACAAACATATATGTGCCCGCAGAGTCTTTGAGCGCCTATAAATCCGCGTCAGGATGGAGTAGATATGCTGCGAATATGCGAGTCATCGATGGGAGTGAGTATGAGCTTTAAGGCACATTCACTCCCTTGAACCCCAAGGGATTGCAATTGCTTTCCCTTGGGGAATGTTACATTTTACAGGATCTTTACGTTTAATAGACTCCTCATTAAATTCAATGAGTTTGGAATGTTCACTTCGTGCACTTCTATTTACGGGAACTATGGACGACACGGAGACACTGGTTTTTCGGGCTGCGTCAATCTCACAGAGGTTACGCTGCCTCCTTCGCTGACGAACATCGGTGATACTGCTTTTCGTAATACAGCTCTAAATTCACTTGACATTCCTGCAGGTGTCACAGCAATCGGCCGATTATCAATCGCCAACCTGCACTGCACAATCATTTGCCGTCCTACTGCCGTTCCATCGCTTGGCATAAATAATAACTCGCTAACTTACGAAATCTATGTGCCAGACGAGTCTTATGAGAGCTATGTATCAGCAACAAACTGGAGTAACTTGTCGTCAAAAATCCATAAGATGAGCGAGTACGAGGACTAAGGTTTCCGAATGTGCGACTCCCCCGGGAAGTAATCTTCAAATTCACTAATTGGGTAAATACGTGACTTGACGCTTGATAATTGAGATACGGCCTTGTATGCTTCTACGCTATCGTCAGGAACAAATATCTTTATCCGCCCGTAATCTACGTAGAACGGATTGCCTGCAAAGCTCGGCGGGGTTGTCCCCTCAAAGACGAGCCACCTCATGTAAACTCTTTTGTAGGAAGAACCGGACCAGGCGCGACTTGCAACGGACGTAACACTGGGCGGGACAATCATTGTGTCGATATACATGTTTGCACAATATGCACAAGTAGTCAGAGAGTCAGGGTAGAAATTCCACGTTCCGATATTGTCGCATTGGTTAAATGATGAGCCGACGGTCTTAGTCCCTTGTGGCAAACGAATTTTGGAAAGGTTGGAGCATATATTGAACTCAAGGTTGTTGAATGTTGTAACATGGAAGAAGACAAGTTCTGGGAAGGCCGTAACTAATTTGTTCTGGCTGAAGGCAGTCCCCAAGGAACTAACAGCGGCGCATTGTGCCTGCGTGATGCCCACAGGCTGCCAGCAGGCGTTGCCAGAGGCAAGCGGAGTCAGGCTCCATCTCACTGTCACTCCGGCAGCGGCCCTGATGGCCACGCGAAGGTACTGAGCTGCCGTGGTGGCCGTGAACTCTGCAACCCACTTGTTCCCCTGCTTCGTCAGCACCGACTGCGAGCCCCATCCGGTGCTGCCGTCGGAGGCTATCGAGCAGTGCGTCGTCGTGACGCTCGACGTGTTGTTGCCGAACTGCTGCACACCGAAGATGACGGTGTCGGCCGTTCCTGCCGTGGCAGAGTCCAAGTCCCAAGGCTCGCCAGTGCTGCCAGTCACTTCGAGTTCTATGCGGTATGCCACCGTTCTCGCGGCTATCTGCGAGGCTCCTCCGTGGGCTGGGATGGCAAGGCCTGACGCGAACACATAGTCGGAGAACACCTGCGTGTTCCCTGCGCCCTCCACGGCGCCAGACGCGATTACGCTGCCTCTCTTGTCCACCACGTCGCCCCAGTTGTAGGCGCATATCTCCAGCACGCGGCTGTCCTCGAACTCCAGGTACAGCTTGTCGTAGGTAATCGTAAGGTCTGGGAATGTCGCACGGAGCAGGTCATACTGCTGCTGCGTGAGGTCGCAGTGTATGGTACCCTGCACGAGCGGAATGTGTGTGGCATCGGTGGAAGCCTGGCCGTTCTGATAGGTCACCCTTCCGTAGCCGTTGGCAGGCGTCTCGGTGTCAGTTCCGCTGGCAAGAGCCACCAGTGCGGCCACGCCGGCCGAGTCCACCTCCAGCGTCCCGTTCCATATCATCGTCACATACTTCAGCACGTTGCCGACAGTGCCTATGATGCCGGCAAGGATGCCGACGGGGTTCAGCTCGTCGCAGCAGTTGAAGTAGTAGTTCTGCACAGTATGGTACATCGCGCTGGGTATCGTCATGTGCTCCTCGTCGAGGAAGTTCAGCGAGTGCAGGAACAGCGTCGGCTGGAAGTTCGGGAAGCTCACCTCCTCCACTCGCGAGCCTGCCGCCAGCTCAATGCCGCGGGCATTGCTGCCCTCGAACAGTGCCCTCTGCAGTCGCGGGCATCCTGTCAGGTCTACGGGTGCGGTGATCGACGAGGTGTTCCTTGCGTCTATCTCTACGAGCGAGGCGCCTGCCACGTTCAGGTTCGTGGCGTTGAACAGCACGTTCGATGCAACCGCGTCGCCAACCTTCAGGTCGTGCATACGAGCGCTCGACACCTCGAAGCTGATGACGCTGCTGCCGCCGCGGCTTGTAAGGCGCATGCCGCAGAGGTCACCCAGCGAGTACAGCCAGTCAGTGCCGTTGATGTAGTTGTTCGTGGCACCGCCGGTAGGCAGTGTCAGCGCGACGGCCTGCAGGGCTGCCGTGCGAGGTGCCCTGACGAGTCCGCTGCCACCGGTGTTCGCCGTTGGGTACAGGTCGATGGCAGGAGTGAGGTGCAGCGTGAAGCCTTCAGCCAGGGTGAAGGATGCCGTGCCGTAGCCGTCGGCGGCCTCCGAGAAACCTCCGAGGCTGTACTTCGAGAACAGGTAGGCGATGCGGCGCTCGATCCACAGACGCTCGTCGAGGTATCGGTCACCCTGTGCCTGCGTCAGCGGTGCCACGCCGTTGTATGTCGTGTCGTAGGTGATGCCGTCCACGGTGCGTCCTCCAAGGAACCAGGCGTCGAGGTAGCCGTAGGTGCGGTCGAACTGGTACGCTTTGATGGGGAAGTACAGGGCACTCTGCCCGAAGAAGTAATGCGCAAGCACGTTGTACACGCTCTCGTGCAGGGCCGCGCCGGCTATGTTCATGCGCTCGGCTATCGTCCTCAGCGCACTGGCGATGCTTCCCATCATCGAGGCGAGCTCGCTTGGGTACCACTCCCAGATCATCGTCCAGAAGGCAGAGTCTGAGCCCTGGAAAATCTGCACGCCGTCGTTCAGGTCTCCGTATTCCACGCTGTACTTCACAGTGGCCTGGCCGTTGTTGTCCGTGTCGAAGATGGAGTCCAGGTCGTCCTGCTTCCATCCCCAGCGGCCTCCTTCTGAGAGAGCGAGGTGCTTGAACGGGTACGAGTTTTTCGCATCATTATCTTTTGCACCGATGAGCAGGCAGTAGCACTTGTGGAACAGCGTCTGCTGCAGCGAGAAGTAGTCGGTCATCTCGGCCTTGAACTTCGCCTTCCGTGCGGCTATTATCTGTGCCGTCGTCGGCGAGCCCGTCAGCCCGAGGTAGGTTCGTATGTTGTGCCCGGCCAGCTTCTCATACTGGCCCGTCGAGTTTCTGTAGTACCAGATGTCGTAGTTCGAGTCGTAGAAGCTCATCAGGCCGTTGCTCCTCGTCACACTCTCCCCTGCATCGTTCACGTACGTGCCGAAGCCCTTCATGAAGTTCGTCAGGTTGCCGTTGATGGCTGTGACGGCAGCTGAGTCGCCCGAGGCGACGGGCGTGCCTCCGATGTTGGCCTCGGTCAGCTTGGCGATGAACGGCGAGCAGAAGTACACGAGGTCGTAGGCAGGCTTCCACTCGCTCTCGTAGCAGGCGAGGATGGCTGCGGCATCGTCGGGCTCGTCACTGCTGCCCACCGATGAGTAGTCGTCGTCCCATCCTTCCTCACCTCCGAACTGCAGCGTCTCCTCGCTGGCGCTGTACGTCACGTCCACCCACGGATGCAGGAAGCGCGTGCCGCGCGGGTTGTGGTTAGGACCCTCAATGCACATCGCCACGGGGTAGTCGTCCTTGTAGCCGAACGACGTCTTGCAGCCCTTGTCAGGGCCTGCCGTGTACAGCCCGATGAACTCGTAGGAGTCTCCGCGCTTCACGAAGCCGAGGAACGGGTATTGCCACACGGCCACGCGGAACTTGCTGCTCGGCAGCTCTGCCTTCAGGCCAAGCTCCGTGAACAGGTCGTCGTACAGTGCCGTGGCACCCATCTTGTGTCCCTGTTGGCTCGATGCGATGTTCTTCTTCGCAGTGAAGCGGTCAATCATCGAGTGTGCCGCTCCGCTGGCACCGCCATCCATGTAGCCTTTCTTGCTGTCAGTGAAGGTCGGCGTCTCGCTGTAGTTGCCGCGCCGTGTGCCTTCGCCGTCGGTGTAGTACCAGTTGCACTTCTTCAGCTTTCCTCTCAGGTTCCAGCGGAAGTATTTCTTAGAGGTCGTTCCCTGGCCGTCGAGCGGCACATTTGTGATCATCACGTCCCACTCGTGATGCTGCCCGTATTGGAAGCGCATCGAGCAGGGCATGCTGCTGTCCTTGTACTTGTGGTAGAAGTCAGGGATGGGCGCGTCAGGATCGTCCGGCTCTATCACCATGCAGTTGTAGCCGCGGGCCGCCGCGTAGTTGTAGTCGATGCTCGTGCCGTCGAGGATGTCGTTGGCCTCGCGCACTTCCGAGCGGGCATACTCGCCGCGGTTGGTTTGCGTGCCCTCGAACACGGCGTTCAGGAAGTTGTTGAACACAGCCTCGCCTTCCAGGGCGAAGTTGTACACACGCATCATGTAGAGGTAGGTGTCGGTGTTCGGCTGGCCTACCGTCAGCGGGCCGTTACCGAAGGCCGCCGTGCCGCTGAAGTCGAACGACACGTTGGGGATGCCGTTGATGTATATCGAGCACAGGTGCCTGCCCACCGTCTCGTCCATGTAGTTCTTCTGTATCGTCACGCAGATGTGCGTGATGACGTTCTCGCACAGGCCCACGCCCTGCAGCGTCCTCTCGATGGCTCCGGTGGCCAGCACGAGCACCTTTGTCGGGTACAGGATGAAGCCCTCGTAGTCGCTGCCCACCTGAGTGAGCATCGTCAGGATGGGCTCGCTCTCGTCGCCGATGTTGGCAGCCCTCACAAGCATCTCCACGGTGCGTCCGTTGTTGTCGATGGTCTCCAGCGGCTTCAGCTGCGGAACTACCACCGTGCTGCGTGCCGGTACCACGAGTGCCTGGTGCCCGTATTCGTCCTGCGTCCATCCGTCGCTGGCCCATCCGAAGCCCGTCCACTCGGCGGCATACTCCGGCGTCACGGCGTTGGCGGCGGCGTTCTTGACGACATCCTTGTCTATCTCGCTGTTCGAGCGCTGGGCGGCATTGAGGTAGAACACGGCACCTGCCGTGGCGTTGAAGGCCAGCGAGTTGTCAAACGGCATCGTCACCGTCTCCGTCACGCCTGACTGTCCCATGTCGTAGGGAGTGATGCTCGCCTGCAGCTGTCCGATGATGGTCTCGCTGACGATTTCCACCTCCAGGGCGGGCGCGTAGTCGTAGGTCTCGCCTTCCGCCACGCTCATCGTCAGTGCCTGCAGCACGTGTGTCCCGTCGAGGGTGACGGTGGGCTGTATCATCACGCTGTCGGCGTTCACCACGGCGAAGGCGAACAGCTTGTCGCTCATGTAGTTCACGGCGGCAGCACTCACCTCGTTCACGCATACCATCGGCGCGGTGTCGTTCTCCACGAGGCAGATGATGTTATACGTCTTGTGGGCTGTCGAGACGCCGCCTCCTTCAAGCCAGATTTCTATCTGATAGACACCCGATGCCGACGATGCCGGGAACATCGACGCGTCGATCGTGTACGAGTAGGCGGTGGTGGTGTAGTTCTGGTTGGCCGCGAAGTTCAGCGCGATGGGCTCTGCGTCGGCCACCTTTATCTTCAGCGTCTTGGCGAGGTTGCCCGCGAAGCGGATGCCGTTGAGCGTGTAGCCTGAGCCCTCCACCCACGGCGTCTGCCAGCGGTGGGCGACGGTCAGCGTGAGGTTCGTCAGGTTTGCCGTCAACACGATTGTCTTCGTCGCTCCGGAGGTCGAGCCTGTCACGCTGACGCGGATGCGGTTCGCACCGGTCACCAGCCATGAGCGCGCGTCGAAGGTGGACTCGCCGCCTTCGGCCAGTGCCTGGTTGGCTATCTTGTTCACGTAGCCGGTGCCGGTGTCCACGGCCACGCTGTAGGTATAGTTCTCGGGGAAGGCCGAGCCTTCGTCGCCGACGCTCTCGTACTTCGTAGTCTCTGCCGAGATGGTGATGGGCGTGCTCACGTCGCCCGTCAGCACCGAGAAGATACTTTCCACGCTCGTCTCGACACTGACGACATACGAGTCGCCGACGAGCTGCAGCGAGCACAGCTGCGTGCCGCCTTCCTCGTCGTAGAAGTTGATGGCTCCGTTCACGTACTCGGCATGCCCGAACTTCGTGGGCAGGTCGCCCAGCTGCTGCCTGTTCGACTTCACGGCAGCGAGGAGGGTGTTGAACTCCTCCGCCGACAGTTTACCACTGGCGCTAACGCCACCATTCTCTACTTTCTGGCCGATGTCGTCTATTGTCATACCGCGTAGATTACATAAAAATAGGCGATGCCTATAAAGTCAGCGGCGAGGTCCTCGGCATCGAAAAGGCCTGTCGTCCGTTTGTCGTAGATTTCCTTTACCAGAGCAGCCACGATGGCGGCAGCTACGCCGGCAAGACCGTCGAGGGGGCGCGGCGAATGGAACGCGACGTGGCAGCACGTCGACACCATCCACGCCATTGGCATGATGAGCACGATGTGCACCCATTTGTCAGTGTCCCACTTACGGCACTCCTCGAGGATCTTGTCAGTCAGTCTCATGTCAGAACGATCCGATAATGAGTCCAAGCAACGCGCCTACGACTGCGCCGACGATACCGCAACCGGCTATCGCCTTGCTCTTCGCCATGTCTTGACGCGTCACAGTGAAGTGTGCGGCCACTGTCCAGGCACCTGCGCAGCACAAGGCCACGAGGAAGGCAAATGCCGCGATGTTGACGACGGGTACGTCCTCAGTGTCTTTTCCTCCCAAGAAAACTGCGATGGCGATGACTGCTGCCAACACCAGCGAGAAATACTTACTTCCAAGAATCTTGTTCATTTTCTTTCTTTGTTAAAGTTAAACATACTATGTTGAAAAATCACTCTCCAAATACGAACTCGCCGAATGTGTACGGGAAACCGATGCTGCGTTCGCGCCATTGCGACACCTCTGCATTGCCAAGGGCATTCAGGATGATGGGCCACTCGTTGGTCACTGCTTCATCCATGTCGCTCTCCGGATGGCTAATCTCCAGCTTCACGCTACCGCCGCTCTGCATGCGGCCGCGTATCTCTACGGTGATACATTTTACACCCATCAGCTATTTACCGTTACGTTAAACTTCATCCTCGTCGTCTGGGCGTCCTCGAGTGCAAGCACTCTGTTTCCAAGCACACATTCAATTTCCGTCCTCAGACCTGCACCGCCAGAATTGGCAAAGTCGATACCGACTGGGTTATACCCGATTTCAAGGCTCCCGTCCACGAGCACGGCACGGTCTATGGGAACGAAGTCGCTGGCGTTGACTACTACCCACGTCAGCACTTTTCTCCGAACATATTCGCCAGTGTCCTCGTCTATCTCCGATGTTGCGACATCGAGGATTTGCGAACGGAGCTGAAGCGTCTGGCCGGGCAGCAGCGCAATGAACCTCGACACGTAGCCACCGCACGAGAACCGACCAGGCTGCCACAAGTAGCTTTGTCCGTCGTTGTAGCCCATCTTGACCAGCTGCTTTGTCTCGTCTGCTGTGTTCACGTTGTCATAGCACACAAGGCGAGGGTCGGAGCATACGAGCACCACCCTGTCCATGAGCATGCTGACGATCTCCTTTGACTCACTTGTCTGGATGCCGTTGTTCCACCACGAGGACTCTTTGTCGAGAATGGCCTCGTAGTTGTTGATGAACATATCGCTCTCGTTGGTTATGGAGAGCAAGGTGCCACCGCGCTGCCATTGGTCTATCAGCCTGCTGACGTAATTCGTGTAGTCGTAGCTGCTTCCACTGCCTGCAGCAAGGCTGAACCGACCATCCGAATATGTATGTATGTCTGTCTGCGAAATCCACAAATTGACGTTCTCGTCGTAGAAGGGAAGACAAACCAAATGGCTGTCTCCGCTGACACCAGTGCTATACACCTTCGGCTCATTGAGGGCGTTGACGACCAAAGAACGCATCGGGTCACGACGGAAATAGCCAGGCACGATGGTGCTCTCGGCATTCTTCTCAGTCTTGATGATTGTCGAAGCAGATGAGTCAAAGGCTACTTCGTCACTCGCCTCCGTCACCACGCTATCGAGGATGGTGTCAGCAGCTATCTCCAGCTTGTTGCCCTCAATCAGCATGCCGTTGGTACCAAGGCGAAATCCCGATGCCACCAATCTGTCAAGTGTCACTGCTGCTTCGATGGAGTTGGCCAAAACGTCAAGCCGCGCATTTGCCACGGCAATCAATTCGAGAGCCTTCAGCGTTTCCTTGTCAGTTACATTCTCCCAGAAGTATGTCGACACGCCATTCTCCTCTTCCTTCACCCATCGCCAGTTTCGCCCAGCGGTACCAGGCAGCTTTGTTCGGTCGAAATAGAGGTCTTGAAGGTGCTCTTCCTTCTTTGCATCCGTGTCCCATTCGGAGGCAGGTTCATTCGCTGCATGCGTCTTGTCGTCAGCGTTAGGATATGGCGTGGCATCCTGCGTCGGGTCGTCCGTTTCCGAGAACCATATACAGAACTTTTGGCCTGTCACCTCTTCCATCTTCTGCTCAGCTTCTTCGATAGCTTCCTCCACTGTCTGCCCGTTGCTCAGGCTGATGTCGCCCTGCACCTTCAGGCCTCCCGCGGGGGTGTACTCCAGAAACTTCTTGTTCCTCCGCTGTTCATCAGGCACGCCGTAGGCACTCTTGTCGCCGATGAACAGCGAGCCGTAGGTGTTCGAGTGCATGATGCCGTCCTGTGAGCTGTAGCCGTCTTCCTTCACGATGTAGGCGGCTATCTCCCAGTAGTTCCTGCTGTCGGAGCCGAGTCCCTGGTAGTAGGTGATGGACGGTGCATCCGCTGCCGTGGCGCTCATCATGATGGCGCTCTGACGTCTGCTGGCAGCGGCGCCGGTACCGCGGTAGCCAAACTGGATGATGTTGTCGCCTGCCTCGGGTATTCCGCTGTTGGGCGCGCAGTCTGTCTCGCTGAGCGTGATATAGTCGTCGCCGACTGCAGTCACGAGGCGCCAGTAGTATTTCGTCTTGACGTTCTGCGACGTTCCCTCACGCAGGTTTGCGGCCTGACAGAGTGCCTGGTCGCCCACCTCGAAGTCGTTGAGGATGCTGCGCTTGCCGTCGGTCGTTTCGAAGTAGCACTTGTAGACGTAGATGTCCTGCCCGGTCGTCGCGTCGGCGCCGATGGAGACTCGCTCCACCTTTGAGCACACCATGGCTGCTGCCGTCAGTCCTATCTCACCACCCACGTGCTTCAGCTCGCGCACGGTGATCTCGCGGAAGTAGGCAGCCTTCACGACCTCGAGGAAGTCGATGTAGAGCGTCACGGTGCCATCCTGGTTCACGACGACGGCACCGCCGTTCTGTCCCTCCTCGTAGTCACCGAAGTAGGTGTTCTGCAGCTGGGTGTCGCCATCCACTTCCAGGTCGCCCTCCACGGTCAGGTTTCCCTCCATGTTCGTATCGCCTGTCACGGAGAGTGCAGCGAGTTCAGCAAAGTCGGCCAGCAGGTTCTTGAACCACGTCCATCCGGTGCCGGCCATGCCTTCGACAGTCTCCTTCACCCATCCCCATGCGCCTGAAGGCCCGAAGAGCGAACCCTTCTTGAACGTGATGACGCCCTCTGCTTCGTCGTCGTTCACCTTCGAGAGGAACTGCCCGCTGAGCATGGATGTCACGGAGTCCATCCACGCCTTGATCTTCTCAAAGTTACGTCTGAGTTTCTGGCGTGCTGATAGACCTTTGTCGCCGTGTCCGTCTATCCACGGATCGATATGTTCAAACTGTATGTCTAGCACTGTGAGAGTTGAGTGTTTAGAGTTGAGAGTTTAGAGTTATTCAATGCCCTCGAGAGGGCGATGCTGGAAGCTCATCAGCAGCGGCTGCCACATCTGGTGTGTCTGTCCCGTGTCGGTGTCGAGGTAGGTGAGCATGTAATCTTGATAGGCGTTCTTCGCCTCCTTCGGGTTCTTGTAGAGGATGGCGTGCTCCACGAACACCTCGCCCTCGCTCTTGTCGCGTGTCAGTGAGTAGCTCATGAAGGAGAAGGAAAACTCCTTCTTCTCTGCGCTCATACGCCGCATCTCGTTGATGGCTTCATATACTTTCATGTTGCAAAGATATCATATAAATGATGATGGTGAAAGGACAGTCAATCGAGCCATCGTCCATCGTCCAGCCAAGCGCCGCCGTCATCCCACACGCCTCTTGTGAGCACCCATCTACTTTCGGCGGCAGTATCGCTGAGTTCGATGGGGTGGCATGTCATCTTCCAGCGCGGTTTCCGTCCCTTCGCCGTGATGGTCTCCTCTATCTCCCGGCACACATAGCGTCGGTTACGGATGACGTAGACTGCCCGCGGGTCAGCGAGGTTTGGATCATACGTCTCGAAGGTCACCTGCCTTGTGATGTCTACGCGGTAGACACCGCCATAGACTTCCTCGTCGAGGTCTGTAAGGCGCAGCGACCCTTCGAAGTTGTCAGTTTCGATGGAAAGGGCGTAGTTGTCCTCCTTCGTATGCCAATACTCGTCGACCGTCTGTGCGTGGTAGGCATCGGTGTAGGCCTGTGGCAGGTAGCTATGACGATGCTGCTGCAGTCCTCCATAGAAGGCGCAGAACAACTCGACGGGCGACGAGTCAGACTTCGACGTATAGTTCATGATGTAGTCACCGAACGTCCCGGTGTCTTCCACCGAAGATTCTTCGCTTTCAGATGTCTCGGTAGTATTGTCGCCGATGTTGCCGACGCTGATGATGTTCTGTAGTCCCGGGCGCAGGCACGGTCCCGTGTCGCCACCGTTGCTGAACGTCTTCCAGTACATATATCCAGGCATCAGTGCTACGTCTGCAGGCTTGATGCCGAGTTCCAGCGTGCCGGATGCGTCGTCGCGCTTCAGGTCGGCAAACAGGTCCACCTCCTCGTGTGTAGGTGTATTGGCATACTCCCGCTGCCGTCCATCACGCTGCATGTCGTACAGTTCTTCCCAGCTGTGTGCAAACGGGGCGAAACCCGTTGAGTCTAGCACGGCTATCCAAGGGTTGGGGAAGGATCCTTCCACTTTCATCGTCGCCCAGAGCAATATGTCTTTGTAATTAGCCTTTATGAAGTCTGTGTCCCTAGGAACGGGGCGCATGATATAGAGACGCCCGGTGGTCGAGTTTTTGTAGAGCTTATGAGCGCCATTGACCCCGAATGTTCGCCCGGGGAACGGGAACGAATCGTATGTTTCCGTAGTCGCTGCCTTCTTCAGGTCTTCATTCAGCCGCAGCTTTCGGTAGTCTCCCTCATCAGGGAGTTCATAGGCAATATCGGAAGCGCTCCACTCTTCGTCGGCATCTTCCTGCACCTCCATGGTGTATTCATCCACCACGTTCTGAAGAGGCACGACGCGGCAGCTCGCATAGTAGGAAGACTTTTGGTAGATGTTCACCTCACGATTGACATTATCGACGACAAAGCAGATGTTGCAGAGCTTCTCGACTTCTTCGAGGAAGTTCTTCACCGTCCATCCTCTGAGCATTTCAGCATATTTCTTCGTTGCCGTCATGTTTACGATGAAGAGTCTGCGGAAAATGGTGTTCTCGAGCTGGTTCTCGTTGATGGTATAGCCGAGTGCCGACATCAGGCGCCGTATCAGTGCGCAGAGGAACGGCTGCGGCCTGAGTTCCTGTCGGACGGGAAGGTTTTCGACCTTTCCGCTGCCGTCACTTCGGCTGATGGGGTCTCCAGTGTACTCTACGATTTTTGGCATTGCTTCACCATAGAGTCCTCTCGAGACATAGACGTTGTAGAACTCGTCGGCAGTCTTGTTAAAGATGGTGGGCAGGCAATAGTCGATGTCCGGATAGGTGGGGTTGCTGCCGATGTTCGCCTGTGTGAATGGCGTGATGATATCACCCTGTATCTCGCCCATGTCGAGAAAATCGATCTTCAATGAATCACCGATGAAGTAGTTCAGCTCCGAATTACCTGCGACAATCTGCACGCTCACCTGCTCGTCGGTCCAGCCGGTGATGACCTCGGTACCGCGGCAGTACACCTTTCCGTCTGCAATGAGCGTGGCAGGGCGCTTCGTGCGCACAGCCTCGGTCTTGTTCAGGCGCTGCAGGAACCCATACAGCCGTCGGTTCGTGTCGTTGTCAAGCGACAGCTGACAGTCGTAGGTGTACTCGCCGTTCTTCGTGAAAAACGAGTTCTCACGCTTCACCGTCGTGGCAAAGCCATGAGGCAGCACCACCTCCACACCATCTATAATCAGTTGTGTACGTCCATCCATAACTCTCAACTCTAAACTCTAAACTCTCAACTAAAGCGAAGCGCCCTTGCCGTCAGGCAACTTAAAGGTCACGCTCCAGCCATTGAAGCCACCATAGATGTTATATTCCGGCTCCACGTTCAGGTGGTCGACGCTCATCTGGCCACTCTCGCAGAGCATCGTGAAGGCATCGCGCCCCATCAGGATTTCGCAGAGCTTCGACATCAGGTGTTGCGTCACGGCGAAGCGGTCGAACTCCCAGTCATTGCCCTGTCTGTCCTTGGGTGACTTCTCCAGTATGTAGAGGATGCACTGGGCCTCGCTCTCTATGTAGGTGCCCTTGGTGAGTTCCGCACCAGGCACGTTGCCACAGAGCAGGATGCCGCTCAGGTCCTTCAGCAGCGTGATGAGCTGTCCTTCGTTCATGGCTGCCACCACCTTCGAGAATTCCAGCTCGGGCTGAGGATGGAACTCGTCGTTGAAGGCATCAGCCACTTTATGGGCCAGTTCCGCCATGAATTGTCTGTAGAGATTGACTTCTATCATTGTTCAGATCTTAAATTGTTATCATTCCGTTGTCGCGCTGGCGTGCCATCCTGAATGAAAATCCGATACCGCCAAAGCTACCCTTTCGCAGGGTGTGGCTGTAGTTCGTCTTCGTGATGATGATGGGCAGCCAGCGTCCATCCCACAGCACCTGCACCTTCCGGCTCATCACCAAGTCGCGCCACTGGGCATACTCAGCGCGCGTGTAGAGGGCACCGCTCTCAGCGTTGTACTCGTCGGCCTGGGTGATGTGATATTTCCTGTCCTCACCGAACGATGTGCCGATATCGTCCGTCGACTGCGGCTTCACCACCAGCGCCACTTTCGTCGACAGCACCTCGGGGGCATCATACATGTTCAGGAACAGGAACGACGTTGCGTCGGGATAATCCCGGTGGTCGATGAATGTTTTCAACGTATCGCCGCCGCAATTATAGACGATGTAGGCTCCCAGGTGGAAGTTCGTTGGGAACAGCTGCTCGGGGTCGCAGTTATCCGTGTACGGTGTCACGCTGCCCACTGAGCAGCTATTGATTTCGTTGCCTTCCTTGTCGTATAGGATGGCGGTCCCAGATGCGAGGAACGTCAGGGGGTGTGGCGTGCCTGGTCTGCAGACATCTATCAGCCCATGGGTGAGGATCATCTTCGCACCTGCGGCGTCGAAGGCGTTACGCTGATGGCTGGCATAGAGAGTATTCGTGAACACCGACGTTCCGTCGACGAGGAAGTTGAAGGATGCCGAGATGAAGTCCTGCCCGCCAATTTCCTTCAGTTCTCCGTAGAGGCATGTGTCGATGACCTTGTCGAGACCGCCGATGCGGATGCTGCCATTGGCAGGGTTATAAGTCTCCTTCAATACGAGTGTTTCTGCCTGCTTCAGCTGGAACTCCACGGAGTCTGCCGACGTCAGGATCATGTCTTGCATGTCGCCTACGAACTTCGTCGGACAAGGGTGCTGTGTCAGTGTTGCCATAGCTATACGATGAAGTATTTATTGTCTTTCGAGTTATCTGGTACCACGAGGTGCTCGGTGTGTTCACCTGCTATCGCGTCGCGTCGGCACTGCATGTCCTTGATGTAGTCATCGCTCACCTGAAGCATGTGCTGATAGTAGTCATGCAGGGCGCTCGTCGTGGAGTTCTTCGAGCTGCCGCCTGACATCACCGCCTCGCGGAAGGCTCCCGAAGGAAGAAGGCGCATCTCGGTGCGCTGCACGAACAGGGCCACGCCACGGTTGCCCGTAGCAGCCTGTGCCAGGAACTTCAGCGCCTCGTCGGTGATGTCGGCAATCGCACTGCCCAGACGCTCCTCCACCTTCATCTGTGCCATGTGGAGGAAGGGGACCATGCGCATATAGAGATAAGGTGTGGCCTCGATGCCTGTCACCCATTCCAGCACACCGGCATTGGTGATGCACAGCTGCTGCTGGCGCTTGTAGAGCTCGCCCTCCTTGAACGTCTCGTTGTTCTGAAGCAGCAGCACCAATCGGTCGAAGGCGTTGTAGTACTCCTGGAGGTGCATCTGGTCGTCGCGTTCCAGCTGCCATTCGAAGGGCCGCCGCTCGTTGTCTGAGTCCATCTTCACCTTGCGGCCATCGGTCTCATGGCTGATGTCGTTCAGCCGGGAGTAGCGAAGCACGCTCATGTAGCCCACACAACGCTGTGCAGCGCTCACCAGCTCTGCATCCGTCCCATTCTGATAGGCGGTGTCGATGGAGTCCATCACGGGCAATCCTATCTGCAGGCCAATCTCGCCCTGCACGGTTTCAACGATGCCAGAAATCTTGTCGAAATCCGCGTTGGCATAGTAGCTGCTCGTGGCCTGTCGGAGTTCCTCCGCACCATGGCCGTCCTTGTTGAATATCATAGTCCTATTTCTTTTTCAGTTTTTTCATTTGTCTTTCGTAGGTCTCCTTATCGTGCAGCAGTTTCATCATCACGCGCATCAGCGGTGTGTGCAGCACGTCTTCGAAGTCTCCGAACAACTGGCTCTCGGCAAGCGTCATTGCGATGGCGTTCATGCCGAGCGCGCTGTTCCTTTTCCCGCTTGCCGAAGGATCTGGAGCCTTGAACACCGATGAGAAGCACACCTCGCGTCCGTCGATGATGAATATGCCCGTTGCGAGATATTCGCAGAAGAACGAGAACCAGGCATACACGCCCCATAGGAACCACATGGGCATACGGCTGCCACGTGTCAGCTGCAAGTTCTGGTCGTCCTTGTCGTAGGCAATCCTCCGGGGGAACGAACGCTTCGGGTTTCTCCTACGGTACAGTAATCCAGCCAGCTGCTGCAGCAGCTCTATGCGAGGCGGTGTGGAGTCGTCGTAGGCCTGGCAGAGTACCAGGGCCTCCTTGAACTCTCCGAACACCAGGTCGCCGCCATGGCTCATCGGGCCGTACAGCTGTCCCCATTTCGGCAGCAGTTGCTTCGTCGAGCGGTAGACGAGCGATATGTGGTGCTGCTCGTCCTCCTGCCATAGCCAGTCCAGTTTCTCGGCTGCCTTGCGCACGAGGAGGAAGTATTTCTCGTTGCTCGCGCGTGTGCGGATGCCTCTGTTCAGGAGCAGGCATCGCGCTGCCTCGATGCGGATATCTTCTATCGTAATTTCGGCGCGGCTCATCTGCAGCAGCTGTTGCCGCAGCTTCAGCATCGACACCCAGTCAGCCTCCGTCAGTTCATCCCATATCTCGGGATACATCACTATGTTCTTTTCCTTATTCTCTTCCATTCTCTACACTTTACACGTTATTGATAGCTCTTTCTCCAGCCGACACGTTGTCCTCCTTCTGGATGATCTTATGATAGAAGCCGAACTTCAGGTCGCGCTTCGATGGGAAGTTCAGGTGCAGCGCATTGTTCAGCGCCTCCAGCACGATGTCCTCGGCCACCTGCGTGTCGGCGGCAAAGAACAGCTTCACGGCGTAGAGCATCTGACTGCCTGAGTCGCTCTTACCGTCGATGATGATGTTCGACAGCGAAGCGGCAAGTCCGAATCCCGATGTCGATGCAGAGTCGGCGATCTTCGATATCTTCTGCTGTGCAGAGATATACTTGTCAATATTCATGTCGATGGGTTCCACCTTCCACTCCTGCTTGTTTCCGCGGTCGTCGGTGAAGTCGATGCAGGTGAAGAACTTGCCTGCGTTCTTCTTTCCCGCCATCACCTCGGCGAGCTTCTTGGTGATGTCCTCTCGCATTTCCTCCAGCTTCTGGTTCAGTTTCCCTTCGCCCCATTCCGGATGATCTTCCATGAGTTGTATTCGGCGTTGTTCCCAGTAGGCGGCAGGCTCGTGCACGATGTACGCAGCTGCTATCATGTTCTCGTTCAGGATCCTGACGATGTCCGAGATGTCATTGGCATTCTCCAGCCAGGGCAGTGAGCCATGGAATGAGCAGATGGAGTACAGCGTGCGTCCGAAGGAGCCCAGCCGGTGGTAGCCCACATAGGCCTCGTGGTCATCGGGCTTGCCGTCCCAGACAGGGAACAGGCGCAGCGCACGGCTGCGTGCGATGTCGCCTACGAGCACCTGTCGGATGTCCTGAGGCATCGGGTTCTGCAGGTATCCTTCGCTGTCATCCGGCCACACCAGCCGGCAGTCCTTCGTCGGCAGACAGTCAAGGCGTGCGATACGGGGCTTCCCCAGACGCACGCTCTTCGTCATCACGTAGCGTGTGAAGTGTCCGTTCATGTGAAGATATTCGTTCAGGGCGTTGCGTGTATATTCGCGGTAGTTCCACGAGCGCAGCCACTGGTTCACACTGTCGTCCTCCACCCACTCGCGCTCAGGCTCGCCGCCGTTGTAGACGGTGCGATACAGCTCAGGGCCTTGCCCGTAGATGAGCCCGAGCTTGCGGGCGATGATGCCGGGTCCGATGTTATTCTTCTCCAGCAGGTCGCGTATCTTCTGTGGCATGTTGTCACGAGGTCCCCATTGTACGGTGCGCACTCCGCCCACGCTCACGGGGTCGGCATCCCAGTCGAATCCTTCCCAGTTCAGGAAGTCGCTGAAGTGCTCGGTGCGACGGCTCATCGCAACGGCATAGTTGCCAACGCCGCAGTCGACAACGCATACATTGCCGGCGCGGTCAACGATTTTCGGTTCAGTCTTTTTCTTTGCCATTATATTGTCATCTTGTTGCATACTCAGTCACTATTTATCTTGCCACAATTTCTTATCACAACTTCTCATCCCAGAACAGTTTCATGTGCTCCACCGTCGAGTCTTGCATCACCTGGCGAATCCTCTGCAGCTCGTCGTCGCTGATGCCGGCGCTCAGTCGGCTCACCAACTTGCCCAGACCGCCATACATGTTCCGGGCATACCAGCGAGTGCTCTTCCTCTTCTTCGTTCGTTCCCTGATGCCCCAAACAATTTTGTTTACGTTCATGGGCATCGCGTTCTTCTTGCGCAGGCGGCTCTCTCTGCTTCGAATCTCGAAGAAGCGGCCATACGTCTCGAAGCCCACCTGCAGACCGGCAGCGCTTCCGTCGCCAGGGTCGTAGAGGTTCCAGTTCAGCGAGTCCAGCAGCTGTCCCGTTATCTTGTTGCCGTTTTTCTCCAGCTGCTCCACAAAGCGGTCGACCAGCCACTCGCCGTGCTTGTCCAGCTCCCGACGAATGAACTCGTTCACCTCCTTGTAGCTCGCTTCCTGTGCCATCTTTCCGTTTTTATGGCAAAGGTAATACCTTGAACAGCAAAAAGAAAGGACAGCTTTTTCGTTTGCTCACGACAATGATGTCGTGAGCAAACACATAAAAAAAAGCCCCGTCATCGCGACGGAGCCTTTAATGCGTTCTTTGATTTATACATATCTTCTGCCACGCCTGGCATCACACTATTATGAACCTAATACTAAGTAATATAACGTATAACTTGATTATGATTTACGATGTCGCAAAGTTAGTCGCTTTCCTCCGCATCCGAAAGGACAGGTTTTACCTCATGGCGAGTCACGTAGTCTTTCACGCTGAGGTCGCCCATGCGCACGGACAGCGCGTCACGTTCGTGGAAGTTCAGGGCGATATCATCGTAGTCCACACTGTCGGGCTTGATGCCAGTGCTCAGATAGATATCATAGGCGGTGGCCAGCGCATCCTTCAGTCCCGTTTGAACGGGCACATGGTAATTGATGACTATCATAGTGCACCTCCTATTCCGATAACAGCCAGTATTGCGACGAGCACGGCATGTGTTAGAACTACTTCGCCATGGGTGAACTTCTCACCTGCTATAAGTGAGTAGAATTTGCTCTTTGCCTCCCACCACTCCTGGAGCTGGGCGGCCCGCTGGGCATTGCGGCTAATGATCATTGTTTCCATACAATTTTGAACATATAAAAAAGCTGCACTACGCGCTGTTCAAGTCTGTATAGCATGACTCCGAAGGTGTTTCCACTCTCCGACGCGGTTGCAGCCGATATTGTCTTATCGATAAAGTCTTGGCATAAAAATAGCTGCCAGTGGCAGCGACTCTCAGCCGCTATACATTTTTGAACGTTGCAAAGATAAGTATAAATTTTATATTACGCAAGAAAAAGCGAAAATATTTTTCTGAAGGGCAAAAAAAATCCCCTGCACCAGAGATGCAGGGGGAAGGCTGCGATAGCCATGTCGTCAAACAATAAAACTACTTTACAGCCAATAATTCACGACCTATCTTGTGGATACTGTCAATGATGCGTTGACGCTGCTGAGGGCGAGGTTTCTTCATGCCATTGGCATAATGGCTCAACTGATGCTGGTTGATGCCGGAGGCACGGCTGATGGCTGCAAGCGAAAGATAGGGCTCATAGGCTCGGAGGACAGCAGCTGCATCCAGAAAATGGTATTCAAATTCATAGTCTCCGTCGACGAGCCACTGAGGTACATCGTCGCCATCGGCAATCATGCCTTCCACATGGAACTCCAATGACTCTTTGGCTTCCTTCTGCAGTTCGCTGAAAGTGTCTGCGGTAAATACCACAGAGCCGGGAACATTATCACTTAATGATGCCGAGAAATTCTTGTTGCACCATGCAACATCTACCACAATCTTTTCCATACTCATGTCGTTTTAGGTTCTTGATTTTTTTGAAGGCAAGGGTGGTTATTTCCACCCTGCCTGTTTCCAAATACTGTTAAGGTTTCGCTGATCCATTTCCTTGTTGAGCGGGCCATTCACAGTCACTTTCCCTTTCTTTGTTGGATGCTTGAATTGACGGTGGTCGCCTCTTGTCGCGAAGTGGTACCAACCATCTGCTTCCAGCATCTTGATTACTTCTTTTGTCTTGTAAGCGTGCATTGTTTTGATGTTTTATTGTTTGACAATGCAAAGGTAATAAAAATAATACTATCTACCAAATTTTCAAGAGAAAAAGAGTATTGTTTTTAATACTTTTAACAATACCGTTTCGTTTTTGCAAGGTAGAGGGCCATCACGACGGTGCAGCCAGCGGCCTCCAGGGCACCGATGAATGCTTGCGACGAACGACCTGTCGTATAGATATCATCGATGACAATGACCTTACGCCCGCGGAAGTAATCGTCGTCGAAATGCACGTAGTGCTTGATATTCGTCGCCAGCTCATATTCACCGGTGACGTGGGCACGCTTTCGGCTGCCGCTAACGGTCACGCGCTCGAAGCCGTTCTCGGCGCCGGTCAGGCGGCATAGCATTTCCGAGAACCGCTTCCAGCGCCTGACGTTGGCAACCTTCGTGCTGGCAGGGATACAGACGATGATGACGCCCTGCAGGTCGTTACCGGCTAGCGTGCGCGCCATCTGACGGGCCGCCCAGCGGCTGTACACATTGCGTCCATCTTTGAAGCCGAGAATCATCCGGCAGAGGTCCTGCTCTTCGAATGAGCAACGTCGCTGACGACGACGGGGAATGTACGGGAATAAAGCAAACTGTATCATGGCTGTACCTGTTGAGCGTGGAAAAAAAAGAAGCCCAGGGTTACTGGGCTTCGGTTGCTGACTCGGTTGCGCTGCTGGCGAGCTTCTGCTTCGCGATGACGTTCTGGAGATGGCGAAGCGTCTCGAACTCGATGGCTACTGACTTTTCTTTCTTGATGAGGAAGATGCAGCTGAGCGCCTTACGTGCCGTCTTGCAGTAGTGCTTCTTAAAGCGGCTGTTCGTTACTGAGATTTCCCATACAAGGTGCTCGGACACGTTCGACTTCACGAGCTTGGCAGTGATCTGCTTGGTGGTGTTCTGATTAGTCATAATTCGTTTCTCCTATGATTTGATGTTAGACATATAGTTTCTCGCTTATTGCTTGTAGACTTCTACGTAGGTGACGTCGATCATGCAGCTCTGGGCGATGGAGTCGGCCTTCGTGTGGGCTTCCTGTTCTGAGGATGCCTCAATCTCAAACTCCTGATAGTTGCCGTCCTCACCGTTGACTACTACTGTGTAGAATGCTAAGCTGTTGCGTCTGCTGACTGACTGAATGCCTGATGTCAATGTCTGAATTGTTGTTGTCATAATGCTTGTTTTTTGAAAGGGTTTAACTTGAAGCCGCTGGGGCTCTGTAATTTTTACGATGCAAGAAAACGAAGCAAAGAGAAGGAGAGCAAAGGCAAGGAATTGCAAGAAAAAATCCTGAAAAACCTATCTTTTTCGTGAACCCACGAAAAAGTAGGAAAGCGTGTCGGAATTTTTTTACGGCAATAGCATCGTGGTACTTGCCAATGTCCGTTTGCCGTACCTTTGCAAAGGAAAAAACACAAGCCCAAGCAGCACAAAGTGCCCTCAAAAAACGGGCATGACAACTCAATCAGACTGACATGGCACAGACTGACAGCCGACGCGACGGCCAAGCAGCCACACGCTCAACGGCGAAAACGACAACAAAAGGGGTATGAGAAAAAGGCAGCCGGAACGGCACACTCGTAGGCGGCGATACCATCGCAGCATGACTCGACCTCACCTACGTGGATGTCTACGCAGAGAAACGTCTGACATCTGACCATAGGAGAAAACACATTGACAGAACACCCACCTGCAGACCACTGCAGCCGGGAACAAAGAACAGTCCGAAGCACCGCGCATGGGAATGCTCGTACAGCCGCGCGCACTACTGCATGTCGGCACAGCTGCAGCAGCTACTTCCCCAGCAAGGAAAAAAGAAAAGGCTCGCCAGAGCGGCAAGCCATCAGAACGTCATCAGCAGCAGGAGTTCTTTAACTACCCCTACCCCATCAGGTAGGGCAAAGTAGGGGAAGGTAGGACAAAGTAGGGCAAAAAAGTAGGACAAAGTAGGGCAAAGTAGGACAACTTCAATAAAGGTCATCACCGCTTTTTCCGCGCTCTAAAGGTTCATCCTCAGCTTTGCGCAGCGTCAATCCGGTACATTTCTCGTCGTCCGACGATACCCATTTCTCCAGAAGGTAGTGTATCACGCGGGAACTCTTGCCGTCGCTGATGTAATACGTATCGACGCAGCGCCAGCCGCGAACGCCCATGTAGTCCAGCACCGACATCATCGTCCCGAACGCCAGGCCAAAAGCACTGCAAAAATAGCTATTTTACCAATAAATTATCCGATTCACCCACAAAAAACCACAGAAAAACACAAAAATCAAGCCGTTTTCGGGGAGTTTTCGACCCGAAAACGGCCGATTTTTTCTTATATTTAACGCCACAAAACAACAAAAACCCCCATAAACAGGAAGAAGGAAGGGCGAAAAATCCCATTTTTCGCCCTTCCGCACATTCCTCTGCCCGAGCCGCGCCGCTCCTGAGATGCGATTGCAGCCCACCCCTCCAGCTCGGAAATGTGACTATTTGTTAAAATATTTGCAAAAAGGCAAATTTGCCACCACTCATTGCGGATCGAGAGAGGCACTCCCACCTGGGTTGCTCCAGACGTTTATCCATTCGGGCCGCATGAGTAGGTATTTCACTGCATCGGTGAGGTTGCTCGACTCTTTGGGCAATCGCTCAAAGGGTAGCTTGTCTCCTTTCTTCTCCTTACGTATTACGTCGCGGTTGAACCGGTCTTTAGTTACTTTGGTAGGGCAGTTCTCCATCTCGGCCTTGGTGTTCTCGCAGTTGTGTCTATCGATGAGGAGTGAGAACAGTCGGTCTTGCAGTTGTCCTGCCAGCAGCGCCGTCATGAAGCGGTACTCCACGTCGGAGTAGATGTCGCCCTGGCCGCGGCTCATGAGGATGACACGCCAGCCCGTGAGCTTGCCATCGGCATCGCGCTCGATGGCCTGCTTGATTTTCGTGGCCATGTCGGCACGCTGTTTCTGGTAGTTGTTCATGGCGCGGTCGTAATAGAGGCGCAACAACTTGTGGCGCATGGGCTTGAAGTATGCCAGGAACTTATCGGCAAGGTCGCGCTCTGTCTGTGGGGAGATGGTGAACAGCTCCTTCAGCAGTCGATACTGCTTACCCTTGCGCTGACCAAACACCATGGAGAGCATGTTGCCGGCATCCATGCCCGCCTCGAGTATGGCAGAGCGGTCGAGGTAGCGCAGAACGGTGCAGTCCTCCTGCCATCCATACTCGAACGCGTCGATGCGTGCATTGTCGTAGCCATCGGCATAGAAGTTTGCTGCAGTCAGCGTGGGGTAGAACTTCTCGTTGGCTGCGAGCTTAGGCCGGATGGAGAGGATGTTCGTCTCGAAACCCTCGAGCGACTCTGACTGTTCGTCCTGAAAGAACTCAGTACCGAGCACGTCGATGTTGACAAAGGTGGATGATATCATCACCATGGTGACACGCTGCCGTGCCTTCACCCATCGCTGGCGCCATCGCTCCATGGTGCGCCCAGCTGCTGTGAGTTCTTTCTGCAGACGTGCGATATCGGTGGCCGGTGCCTCTTCATTCTCTGCCTTGTGCAGACGCTGCAGGGTAGCCGCATACTGCAGCTTTGTGTCGTTGTAGACGAGTGCCACTTTGATGAGCAGCTTCACCCTGTCGCGGTCCATCGCCTTCACGATCTTGTAGCACCAGTCGTATTCACCGATGTGGTTCGGATTGGGAAGGTCGGTGGTGAAGGTACGAGCTCGGTACCATGGGTTCTGCCCGTACTTCGCATAGTAGCCACGAACAGTCTTCAGGATGTTCGTGAACTGCTCTTCCTTCCAGTATTTTATTTCGTCGCCGAAGATGGCAACGAACGAACGACCGGCACCGATGCTGGGGCGGTCCAAGGAGAAGAAGGTGACGGTGCAGCCGTTGTAGAACGTCATGGTGTGCTTGAAGTTCGACACCACATTGTACATCTGCCTTCGCCACTTCTCAGGCGGCTGCTTGTCGATGACGAACTCGCGCCCGTCTTCCCACCCGAGAAAGCGCAGGCCTTCGAGGAGCGAGGGGATGACGTTCTGGTGCAGGTTGGAGTATGTGTCGGCGATCCAGGCGAAGGGCGCGCCCGGGCACTCCGTGACCGCTTGCTTCAGTCGCTCGGCCAGCACCTGCGTGGTCTTCGCCGAAGCACGTCCGGCAAACCACCAGCACGCCCACGGCATGCACAAGTTCAAGAGCTGTGCGATCCAGTTCATGTAGCGCAGCTCCACGTCTGATGCTGTGCAATCGATGCTTTTCCGTCTGGTCATTGGTCTTCGTCTTCAGCGATGGCAATGGTATTGTCGAGCACTTTGTCGATATCGATGGGCGAGATGCCGGCATCGGTTTTGAGTCGTTCCTTGTCACGCTCTTTGACATCGAGGTTGTCGATGAACGAGGCCACTTCGTCGCGATCGATTTTCGGCAGGCCGAGAGTTTTGCCATCGAGCCCGTAGATTTTGATCTCCTTCTGGCGTTTCTCGGGGCTGTCTGGTTCTTCAGGATCTGGAGCATCCAGCTGCTTGAACTTGTAGGCCGACTCCATCAGTCGGCGGTAGGTCTCGAGGTCATCAGGCGTGATGCCTTCGGTCTTCAGGATGGTCAGTGCGGCATTGCGCATCTCCTCAAACATGAGGTTGCGCCATGCTTGGCGCTCGACGCTATCATCTGCATAGAAAAGATTGATGGACTCGTCGAACATACGGGTGGCCACGCGACGGCTACAGGAGAACGGCTCAACCATGAGCATGCGGATTGCTCCTTGCCTGCCGTACTTGCGATATACGCCCAATGTGGCGAGAAGGGTGTTGTAGTACGCCTGCTCTTCCTCAGAAAGATTTTCTTTGAACCCTTTCTGAGCGTAGTCTTGTAGTTTATCGAAGAGAGATTCGCTGAAGTTCATACATCCATCTCTAATTCAGTGAAAAATAGCTCATCGATGGCTGTGGATAGCGAGCGGCTCTTTCTCGCTTTATCCCACCGCTGAGCCTGGGTTGCATTTTGGCCACTGGCAGCATCGGCAGCCATTGTCATTCCCTCTTTGGCTGCCTGCAGTAGCTTTCCACGATTGAAATGGTATGCAAGCGGTGAGAAAGGGAAGTGAAACCATGCCATGAATTCCATATATGGGATTTTGTAGTATAGCGCTATCTGCTTGGGCTGATAGCCTATACCAGCCAGTCTCTCGAACTCATCCACGTCGATGCGCTTCAGCCATTCAGGCATCGGGCTTGCCTTGGGATTCTCCTTTTGGAATTTTTCCAGATCGAAATTCATATACCTTTGCAGATTTCAGAAAGATGTATTGCTCTTGCAGAGCATTTTCACCGTAGTTACCGCTACCTTCCACGACGAAAGCACCAGCTGGAGTGTCCATGCACGTGACCTTCTTATGCGTCCAGGCGAAAGTCAATTCTATTGTTCCATCGTCGCGAAGTCGTATGAGTCTTTCATAGACTTCCGGCATTCGGAACTTCAGCGTTTCACTGATATGTAGATGAATCGTCCCTAGTTGACCTTTCTCCTTGTACCGCAGAAGGGCATTGATGATGCGCTCGTTGGTGGAATAGGTAGCGATGTAAACATGATTGATGTATCCTACTGCTTTCAGCACATGCACGATGAACGTGAATGCTGTGAAGCTCTTCATTGTTTCGATGAAGAAAATCTCACCCTGTTCAGGCAGCCTTCCAGTGAGGTTTTTCAATGAGTCCACTTTGAAAAGCATTTCTACGTCGAAGGCATCGAGGAACCGGCGGCTTTTCGACATCTCGGCCTCCAGATCTGATATGTCGAAATATTCATTCTTCATCGAGCAGACGTCGTATCTCTGCGAGTTCAGCCTCGTAGCCTGCCAGTCGGTCGCGCCGTGCCTGCTCGAGGTCGGGCTTCGAGCCTTTCTTCATCTCCGACTTCACGCGCCAGATGTTGTTCATCACCTGCTTTTCGCGGCGTAGCAGGTCGCGCAGGCTCATGGAGCGCAGGCGTCGCAGGTTGGAGAACTGGCGAAAGATGGGGTGATGGCCGAGCACGCGGTGGTGCTGCTGGTAGTAGTTCAGCTCCTCCCAGGTGCGGCGGTTGTCGATGTAGGCATTGACGATCGTCGACGCCACGATGGCACACTCCTCGGGTGTGCTTGCCGTGAAGAGCTTCGGCCATGTGTCCTGATAGCGGTGGTAGCTGGAGATGCGGTCGGTGACGAGCGCCTTCAGCTCCATCGGACAATCAGGAGAGCCCAGGAAGGGAAATTCCTTCCTGAGCTTCTCTCGGGACTTATCAGGTCCTTGGGCATGCGAGGCTTTCCTAGAATCTTTCTGTGGTGGACAGAATTCAGTCTTCGATAGGATCTGCATTGGTGCAGTCTGTTTCGCAGGGCGCTGCGTCAGGGGTGAGGAACTTCAGGAGTGCCACCACCTCGGCGCCCTCGCTGTTGGGGGAAATCCAAATGAACTTTTTCTTGACGAGGAACGACTTCATGCGCTCCATGCTCGGATGAGCCGATACCACCGGCAGCAGCCAGGAGTCGGTGCGCCAGTCGAGCAGCGTGGGCAGCATGTCGGAATAGAGCAGGTTGTTGTACACCGTAGGCAGGTGCAGGTCTTCGTGGCCAATCTCGGTGAGGAAGCGCAGCACGGCCATGAGCGGGCGTCGGAAGGCGTAGAGGGGCATGTGGGTCAGGTAGTTCCAGAGCCAGCGGGGGTCGTCCTTCGTCTGTTCAGCGAGCACCTTCAGCGTTGGCAGGTCGTTGCCTTCGGGCAGGGCCTTCAGCAGGGCGATGTCGGCCAGCGTGACGGGGCGTGCCAGCAGCATGCGGTCGGTCATCAGGATGACGCGGTTGGTCTCAACGTGCGGCAGCGCGCGTGCCACGAGCTCGTTCAGGTGGTTGAATTCTCCTGCAGCATCAGAGAGCCATGATTCGCAGTCGAGCCAGTCGGGGCGCTCGGCACCGACGACCTTCACCTGAGCATCGACGCCGCGAAGGTTCTTCTGGAGCGAGCGCAGGCAGTGGCGCAGCAGCAGGTAGTTGTTGGCTGCAGAGGTGGCGACGACGAGCCCCGTGACAGGCACGAAAGTGGGGTCCTGGTTCTCGTCGATGGGGCCGTCGTCGGCAGCTGCTATCTCACCACCGGCATCCGGAGCTGACTCTTCGGTCTGGGCAGGCTGCTGAGCAGCTGCTTCGTTTTCCTGAGCGGCAGGCGCGTCAGCGGCGACTGCTGCAGTTTCCTGAGGTTGTTGTTCATTTTTCTTCATTGCTTTACAGGTTTAATTATGGTAAAAACGGATTACTCTCTAAAATGCCGGTCTTTCCCGGCTGTCATCCGACGCTTTCACTGAACGCGTCGGAATGTGCTAGAGCATTTGAAGCATGGTGGGTCCTAAAATCCTACGCAGCAAAGGTAAATGTTAAATTACAATCGCAAAAGGACACAAAAAGGCACCGCGCTGGGTGAAGCACGGTGCCCGAATCAAACTTAAACAATCATTTAACCTTATGACAACCTATGAAAACAGCTATCGGTTCAGACGCCGCCGTTACCAGTGCCGATGCCGAGGAACGCATTGATCTCTGCGTTGTCGGTGGCAGGGATGGCGCTCTTGGCGATGCGGCCAACGGGGTAAGTGAGCGAGTCGGTGGTGAGCTCCACCTCCTGGCGGTTGTTCTCCTTCGTGTCCACCTCGTCGGCCTTCGTCATCTTCAGCGGCGAGCAGGGCGTGCCGTAGATCTTGCAGTAGGTCTTCGAGGAGTCGCACGGCACGTAGATGGCACCGAGGTTGGCGTTGATGTTGTTCGCCTTGAACTCAGCGAACTCCTTGTCGTCGCCCGGGTGGTTGAAGTTGAACTTGTGGTTGTAGCCACGGCCGTAGTTCTCACCGCCGACCTCGTCGCCGGCATCGATGGAACTCTCGTCGACGAAGATGCCGATGGGCTTGTACTCAGACTGGAAGGTGAGCGCGGTCACCACGACACCCTTCTCGTCGCGCGTGTAGGCAGTGGTCTTGTCGAAATCGAAGATGATCACGACATTCTTCTTGCCATTGGCCAGTCCCTGGTTGTTGCTCTGCTTGGGCACAGAGACCATTTCGTATGCAGTAGTAGGCATAATTTTATTTGTTTTTGGGGATTATTACTTTTCTGTTAGAAGGAAGTTAGGGGAAATCAGAGGGCGATTTCCCCTAACCGTATGAGAGGTCTAGACGCCGTCGCCGTTGCCGTTGCTTCCGCTGCTCTCAGAGGGAGCAGCATAGGTGACGGCAGCTGCCGGAGCGATATAGGCGAACAGAGCTTCTGCCATCCAGAAGCCAGTGCCTTCCCACCACTCGCCGAAGATCTTCACCTCGTAGTCCTGCTCCTGGAAGCGGAGGGTGACGTTCTGCGGGTTGTGCGACATCAGGTGCTTGAAATTCTCCTTCGGGGTGATGAAGAAGCAGCCGGTACCACGCATGCCCTCGAGCTCGGCGAACGTGAAGTTCGAGAAGTCGATGTCGTTCTTGTGGGTGCCGTCCTGGTTCTTCAGCCACTTGTACTCCTCGAGGTACTCGCGGCGGTAGGCGTCGGCCAGTACCGGGTCGATGTGCACCTTCATGGCCTTCTTGGCGTAGAGAGGATAATTGTCGCTGACCTCCTTGACGGCAGCGTCGATGATCGTGCGCACGTTCTTCTGTGCGGGGTCCACCTGCTTGCCCTTCTGCAGCCAGCGCACGCCGCTCAGATCCTCGCCCTCGGCGGCGGCAGCATCGGCGGCATACAGGTCGCAGAGCTGCGTCAGGTAGCCGTCCATGGCCTGCAGCGG
>ODAI013471551.1_pt1 | contig 47649 bp, 34 predicted proteins | sample 1539321 | NCBI WGS metagenome assembly ODAI01 (sample SAMN02144231, study PRJEB22623) | gut metagenome | biome: sheep rumen | host: Ovis aries | place: New Zealand
CCTACAAGAATTGTAACTGCTGGAGTTACGATAATATCAACCTTTGTTTTTTTGCTTACAAGATTTCCGCATTCAGCGGCAATAATTGCGATAAACAAAACCGCAAGAGGACCGCCGGCTCCGCCAGTTACGTTAGCGGCAGCACCTACAGCTACCAGAGAGAAAAGTACAAGGGCTGGAAGCTGCATTGCAAAACCGATTCCGACTGCCATTGCGGCACCAACAACATGAGCTTCAGCGGCAAAAGTGCCGGCATCAACTAAAAACTTAAAGAAGGCATTCTGGCCAAGACGAAGCAGCTGCTGTCCCAGGGTTCTGATGATTGTTCCAATAAGCAGAGAGGCAAAAAGTCCCTGAGCCATTCCGCTCATCGCGTCGATGAGGTAACGTTTAGCGTATTTGTTCATACGTAAATCTCCTGAGCGGGCATAGTTATCCCGCTAAAAAATATAATAATGTAATTTGGATATTATTGTGTCAGTGTAGAAATAACTGACCGGCAGGATGTGTATTACGCTGTGCACCGTGGTGTCGCAGGTAAATCAGGACGCTATGGACTCTGACAATGTTCATTCCTAACGTAAAATCTGAGAAAATACTATAAAACTTTTGAAATCTATGCAAGAACCTGCAAAAAGATTGAAAAAAAGCTGCCTCCGGCAGGCAGGTCAGCTAGAACATAGGGGAAAAGACCTGAAAATCCGGCTGCTGGCTGAATGGATCACTGATTCTGATAAAAGCGGCATCAATTACATCCGGCATCAAAGTCAAAATCAAAAAGCTTGGGGGAAAGCCTCCCCGCGGACGACAGCAGCTTCCGGGATTAAAAATGCGTGTAGCATATTTTTCATCAACCGAAGAATCAGGGATATGAGTGTGGCCGTAAACTGCCACCTGGCACTCTTCTGCAGAAGCCCTCATGGCAAGCGGCTCCCTTGTAAAATTAACGCTTTCATAATGTCCGTGGCTGATGTAAATCCCCTTTCCTGCAGCCCAGAGCACCTGAGATACAGGTGGCCGGCCTTCAGGACTTTTTCCCGGCATCAGAACATAAGCTGAAATATCACAATTACCCTGGACGTAGGCAATAACCGGCGGCATAGCTTCCTTTAATTCTTCAGAAGATTCAGCCTCTTCCAGAATACGGGCAAGGTCACTTAAACCGTCGCCGCAGAAAATCAGCGCATCACAGCCGCTGCCGTAGCGCAGGATTATATTCTTGAAAACTTCCGTATTTCCGTGTGAATCAGAAAGCACAATGATCCGGACATTCTCCTTTTTTGAAAGAGCTTCTATTGCCGCCTGGCTGCCAATCAGTCTGTCATCATTTTCTATTAACTCAATCATTATCTCTCCGTTTCCTCTCTAAAAGTGACTGACTAAAACTGATTCAAAACAAAATGATTAATTGATTTCAGTCCTGTTTCCGAATCCGTAAAATTATGGAACTTTTTATCTTTTAACAGGACAGAAAGATGAACGAGAGGGTCAGAAAAATCAGATACCTCAAAATCTCCCATGCTCACATAATCAATTACATGAAGAAGCAGGTCAAAATATTTATCTGTCGGGGTAAAAACTTCTTCTTCGGCAGTCTGCGTTTTATCAAGGATGAAGTCGCAGGTTGATTCAATTCCGAGGGCATCGTCCTGAGGAAAAAGGGCGATTACAGGGTAAGGAACCTTCTGATTCCAGTCATCCTGATTTCTGGCAAGAGCAAGATGAGTATATTCAGGAGCGCCAATCAGAACTATTCCGGCAAGATCCAGTAAAGGATCAGAGATGATATTATAAAATTCGGTGGCATAAGAGTGTCCCCCGCGCTTAAAATCGTCCGGAAAACACAGGGGGAAAAGCATCGCGCCGCAATCGGCAAAGCCATATTTATCTTCAAGAATTTTAAGAATTTTTTCCTTTACTTCCGGAGAATTAAAGCTGTAGCCAAGAAGAACGATTATCTTTTTATTTGTAAATGCGTGATTTACAGGTTTTGTCGCAAAATCAGAGAGACTTGTTTCAGAGTCACTAATTGTAAGCTGAAGTGCACCGTCGCCGTTAACGTACTGATTCTTCTTTTTGCAGGAAATCAGATTAAGAGAAATTGCTATCAGGCAGAATAAAATTAAACAGCGTTTCATGCACTTATATTAATGAATTTGAAGTATCTTTGGAATGGGAATTAGAATACATTGGAATTTTTTCTATATTAGTGTAAACTTTCCTCACAATGGCACTTATAACTCCTATTCTGGCATTAATTGGTAGTTTGGGCTTTCTTCTTTACGGAATGAAGCTGATGAGCGACGGTATTCAAAAGAGTGCGGGCGAGCGTATGCAGAGAACCCTCAGTCTTGTAACAGGAAACCGTTTTGCAGCCATACTCACCGGTATGTTCATCACAATGGTGATTCAGTCTTCCGGTGCAACTACGGTCATGGTCGTAACCTTTATCAACGCGGGGCTTTTGACCCTTGTTCAATCGGTCGGGGTTATTTTTGGTGCAAACATCGGTACGACAATCACCGCATGGATTGTTGCAATCTTCGGATTTAATTTCAAAATTTCTGCCTTTGCCATTCCACTTGTCGGAATCGGTTACTTCCTTTCAATCATAAAAAAATCAAATTATGCAAGCATTGGTCAGGCCATCATGGGATTCGGAATGCTCTTCCTGGGATTAAGCGGTCTTTCCGAAGTTTTTACTCCTGATCAGCTTGGATTTTTATTCAAAATCAGGGGAGAGGGTGCAACTGCAATTCTTGCGGGCTTTTTTGTTGGTATAATCATCACTGCCCTTCTTCACTCTTCTTCTGCATTTTCTGCAATCGTAATTACAATGGCATACAACGGATTAATCAGCTGGGAGCTGGCAGCCGCAATGACACTGGGAAGTAACATCGGTTCTACAATCGATGCAGTTCTTGCTTCCATAGGCGCAATTGCCGATGCCCGCCGTTCCGCTTTAATTCACGTTCTTTTCAACGTATTCGGAACCTTTCTTGCCCTGATTTTCTTCCACCAGTTCCTCGACCTAGTGATTTTCCTTACTCCAGGCCACGAACATTCGAACATCGCAATAAGAATTTCAGTTTTACATACAGTATTTAAGATTCTTTCTACAATCATCTTTGTTCCGTTTGTTAATCAGCTTGTAAAGCTTACACAAATCATGATTAAAGATGATAAAAATGATGGAAAACGCGTATTCAAGCTCGAATTCATCGAAACAACGGGTAAGGACAACTTTGCAACTTATATCATCCGCGCCGAAAAAGCCGTTTCTGATATGTGCGACGTAGTTTCCGTAATGTTTGACCGCATTCAGATTGGCGTTACAAAAAGAAATTCTGACTACCTTGAAGATCATTACCTTGTTGCCGAACAGGAAGAAGATTACGTTGACCAGATGCATGAGCAGATTACCCACTATTTGATTAAGTGCAGCGGACTTCAGATTACAGACAAGCAGAGAAATCACGTTTCAAACATGCTGCAGATTGTAGACGAGCTTGAAAACATGAGCGACAACTGCTACACGACAATCATGCTGATTCAGCGCAGTATCGAAAAGAAGATGAAATTCCAGACTTCCGATATGGAAAAACTCCTGCCATACGTTGAGCTTGCCCGCCAGTTCCTTCAGTTCATCCATATTAATATTAACAAGCAGCTTACCCAGGAAAAACTGGAGCTTGCCCGCGAGCTGGAAGACGGAATTGACGCCTTCAGAAAAGACCTGAAAAAGGTTGCAAGAAAGCGTCTTGAAAGCGGTGCCGACGTAAAATCTGAGCTTCTTTACATCGATATGGTACGCCAGATTGAAAAAATCGGTGACAACTGCTTTAACATTTCAGAGGCACTCACCGCGTCATAAAATCCAGCGGCAGGCAAAAAATTCCCCCGGACGCGCGGTTATTTTCCGGTTATTTCCGGCAATTTTCCTATCCGGTGGATTTTATCCTGCAATTGGGGTATATTTTACAAAGCATTTCAGATAATAAAATAATTAGAGGAAATATATGGCTCTTGAATGTGGTATCGTTGGACTTCCAAATGTCGGAAAGTCCACTATTTTTTCGGCTTTGACTGCGGCTCCTGCTGCGGCAGAGAACTTCCCTTTCTGTACAATCGACCCTAACATTGGTATTGTTGATTTACCGGATGAACGCCTTGATTTTCTGGCTTCCATTCACAACCCTAAGAAGAAGACTCCTGCAAGCGTAAAATTCGTTGATATTGCGGGACTTATTAAGGGTGCCAGCAACGGCGAAGGTCTTGGAAACAAATTCCTTGCAAACATCCGCGAATGTTCAGTAATTGCTCACGTTGTACGCTGTTTTGATAATCCTGACATCATGCATGTACGCGAAAATGCCAACGAAGCGGCTCCTATCGACCCGGAAACAGATATTCTTACAATCAACTACGAACTCTGCCAGGCCGATTTGAACACAATCGAAACCCGTCAGGACAAGGTTACCCGCGCAGTACGCTCACTTGGAAAAGAAGAAGAAAAAAAATACGCTCCATGGACAAGTGCCGTTGCTAAAATTAAGCCTCTTTTGCAGGAAGGAAAACGCGCAATCATGGCAGATTTGACAGATGATGAAAAGGCTGCCGTTTACGATATGTTCCTTCTTACAATGAAGCCGACCCTTTACGTTGCAAACGTTGATGAAGATTCTATTGAAGCCCAGACAAACAAATACGTTGAAGTTGTAAAAAAATACGCTGAAGAAGAAAAATCAGAGGTTGTAGTAATCTGCGGAAAGTTCGAAGCTGATCTTGCAGAAATCACAGACCCTAACGACCGCAAGGACTTTATGGACAGCGTCGGCCTTAAGGAAAGCGGACTTGCAACTCTTGCCCGCAAGGCTTATCACCTGATGGGTCTGCGCACCTTCTTCACAGGCGGACCTGATGAATGCCGCGCCTGGACAATTCACGCCGGCGACAAGGCTCCTCGCGCAGCCGGTGTAATCCACACAGACTTTGAAAAAGGCTTTATCCGCGCCGAAGCCTACTCCATCGACGACCTGCGCCAGTACAAGGACGAAGCCGCAATTAAAGCAGCCGGCAAGTACCGCCAGGAAGGAAAAGAATACGTCGTACAGGACGGCGATGTGCTCTTCTTTAAATTCAACGTGTAACGCTTATAAAAAATGACGCGAGGGAGGGGGAAGTCTCCCCCTGCGGGCGCACTTCGTTGCGCCCTACCCTCTCTGCGGGGAGTTCCCCGCAACGCCCCCCCCGCTTATAGCTTATAGCTTTTTGCTTATAGCTAATCCAGATAACCAGCCGCTACCGGATTGAAATTGAATGTTGAAAACTTAAGCTTTTTCAATTCAATTCCGCCCTTTGTGTGCTCCATTCTAATCTTGTAAAAGCCCTTCTTCATTTTAATCTGAGTTGCATTTACAAAAATGTCGTTGCCGTTTGTTGTTCGGCATACAAAAGAAGCCATAGGCTTATCATTTATAAAGATGATTGTCGAAGACTGTGAAAGCGTATTTTCCACCTTGCACATTACTCCCTGAACTGAATAAATGCCGTCTTCTTCAATTTCAAGGCAATACTCTTTGTTTTCTGCCGGAACAAGATCACTCTCACCTTTAAGCACTTCAAGAGAAGAAAGCTTTTCTGAACAAGGCTCCATGCTGTCAATCTTAATCAAATCACCAAGCGGACGCTTTGAAACAGGCGCATCAAGAATGAATGTCAAAATACGAATAACGGCTGCCTGAAGTTCACCAAGGGTAAATCTGCCGTTTTCCAGACATTCCTTGATATTATCACCGTAGCTGTTTCTTTCAGCCCCGTCATTTTCAACAACCATGTAAACATCGGTTCCAGCTCTGAGCATGGAAGCACTGTTTTTTACAGAAAGGAAAGATTTATCTACGCAGTCATTCATAGAACACCACCAGTCTGTCATTACAAGGCCTGTATATCCCCACTCCTGGCGCAAAATAGTATTTACAAGATCATAATTTGAAGCAGCCCAGTGTCCCTGAACAGGGTTGTATGAAGTCATAATGGAATTCAAAACACGGGCCTTAACGGCAATTTCAAAGCCCTTAAGGTAGATTTCGCGCAGGGCTCTTTCCGAAACTATGGCATCAGCCTTGCGGCGGGCAGTTTCCTGAGAATTCAGGGCATAATGCTTAATCGTACCGTTTGAACCGCCTTCATGAAGGCCTTCAATTTCTACACGGGCAATAAGTCCTGTAAGAAGCGGATCTTCAGAAAAATATTCAAAGTTTCGTCCGTTCAAAGGATTTCTGTGAATGTTGATTCCAGGTCCAAGAAGGACATCAATATTATTTGCAAGAAGCTCCTTACCTTCAAAAACGTAAAGCTCCCTGATTAAAGGAAGGTTCCATGTACAGGCAAGCTGAGTTCCAATCGGCATAAGGTTGGCTTCAGTTCCTGTATCCATACGGATTCCGCTTGGTCCGTCAGAACAGCCTGCAACCGGAATTTTGTAAGTATCATGAAGAACTTCGCTGAGTCCACCGTAAGCAGCCGCAATTCCCGGAGTTACCTTGCGGCTGAGCATTCCCTCACCGCGAATCATCGTAGAAAGCTGGTCAACATTAAGCTGGGCAACAAAATCCTTTAAAAGCTTTCTGTCAGCCTTTACATCATCAAAGGTAAGCCCCTTGTTTCCCGTATATTTAATTTCTTCCGGCAGATGAGCCTGAATGCGGGCCGCCAAATCAACCTTTGTCAAAGGAACATCCTCTTCCAGCTCTTCAGCCTTACCCTCGCAGCAGGCCTTTCCCTGCTTAAGTCTCCTGAAGGCAAGGTCAGGAGCACAGGCCTGTTCCAGCTTTTCCAGAATGAGGGCAGATGAAAGATTTACAGCCGCTTTTCCATCCAGAAGAACTTCCTGAGCAGAGGCAATGTCACTTCCGGCATAAATGCTGTAATCGCCAGCCTGCAAAAGCCATGAATATGGATTGCCGGTAAGACCTGAATCATCATAAGAAGCCATTCGGGCAAGTTCAAAGGAGATTTCAAGCTTTTCTGTCTGGCCCGGCGCAAGAAGCTTTGTCTTTGCAAAGGCGGCAAGCTGGCGGGCTGGAGTCTGCAAAGGAGCATTCGGAGCCTTATAGTAAAGCTGTACAACCTCTTTTCCAGAATATTTCTTACTGATGTTTTTAACATCAAGCCTGACTGTGATTTTTGCGTCCCCTGCCTTAGAATTAAGGTCACCGCTGATTGTCAGCTCAGGCTTACCTAATTCAAATTCTGCATAGGAAAGTCCAAAGCCAAAGGGATAGAGCACCTTGTCTTTAGCAAAGGTTGAAAAATAACGGTAGCCGACATAAATATCTTCCTGATAATAATTAAGCTCGCCGGCAAAGTTTTTTGTAGAAGGATAATCTTCCAGCTTATAAGCGATTGTGTCTGTAAGTTTTCCGCATGGAGAGCTTACTCCGTCAAGAACATCAGCTGCAGCACGACCGCCTTCCTGACCTCCGTGCCATACGTAAATTGCCGCTGTAATATGCCCCTTGAATTCCGGCTCATTAATCCATGAAGTATCCATAATCCCGCAGGTATTGAATACAACAGTAACTTTTTCAAAAGCTCCGCAAAGCACCTGGAGGTTTTTCTTTTCTATATCAGAAAGAAGCCAGCTTCCCTTTTCATTTACAAAATCACGGTCCTCTCCGGCAAGGCGGCCTATAACATACAAAGCCTTTCCTGATTTTTTAGCGCAGTCAGCAGCAAGCTTTTCAGAAATTTCCATATCAACCTGACTGAAGGGTTCAGATGCCCACTGTCCGTTTCCGTTATCAAAAGGATTGTCTTTAATCCAGCTGCGGTAAAGGTCAGCAAGCTCTCTGTTTACTTTTGCAAAGCCGCCTTTTTCTTCCAGCTCAATCAGAGAGTCAGTAAGATTTGTCGTATAAGGAACGTGAACAGAACCGCCCGAACCGGTTCCAGAACGGTAAAAATCAAACTGAATTCGACCGAAAACACTTACTGTATCATCATTAAGCAAAGGAAGGGTCTCTTTTTCATTTTTCAATAAAACCAGTCCCTCTCTTGCAGCTTCAATCATCTTCTCTGAAAATGTCATAATTACCTCATCATTCAATCAAGTAGTATTTACTAAAACGTTTTCGTGATAATCCATTATCTATGATTGCAGTAAAAAATACAAACTCTATGACATATAAAATAGAAAATTTTTGCAAAAAACTTTTCTTTTAATAATAAAAAACTATGTTATAATATACAATGTAGAAATGTCATTATGAGAATAAAGATATCTTCAAAACTTTTATTATCACTCTCAACTATTTTCAGCATTCTATGTCTTTTGACTGCGTTTGTAATGATAATATTCTATACATCAGCTCAAAAGCCTAAAAAAAAGACCTTCCGTGAAATTAATTCTTTTCAACGTGTTTTGCTGCTTCGCTCCTATCATCCCTCATATTTTACTTACGAGGCCCAGGACCGGGGCCTTGAAAAAGGTAACTGTAGTGATGAAATTGAATATGATATTTTTTACATGGATACAAAAACCTACAACAGCGATGAAGACCTGCTTATATTCCATGACTTTTTAAAATCCCGCATTGAAAAGAGAAAAAAATACGATGCCGTACTTCTTACTGATGACCAGGCTCTAAAATTCGGACTAAAATATCAGGACGAGCTTTTTAAAGACATTCCTATGGTTTTCTTTGGGATTAACAGTCTTTCTCTTGCGGAACAGGCAGCCGCAAATCCAATGATTACGGGATTTTTTGAAAATCATTACCTTTCAAAGCTGATTGATATTGCCCTTAAACTTTTTCCCAAGAAAAAAACAATAGTTGCCATCCATGATAATTCGGAAGCCGGAAAAACTGACTGGGATGCCTTCAGCAGATTAAAAATGACTAATCCGGCATATACTTTTATAAATCTCGATTCAACAAAATACAGCCAGGAAGAATTCATCGAAGAGCTCAAAAACATACCTGAAGATTCCATAATTTTTTACATGACAGGATATTCAGACAAATACGGAAATGTTTACACGATGAAATCCCGTACAAACCTTATCCTCAAGTATTCAAAAGCGCCTATTTTCAGAAATTATGTTGGCGGCGAAGGCTATGGTGTTCTCGGCAGCTACTACATGGATTTTGAAAACCAGTCACGAAGAGCGGCTGACCTTCTTGCAGATGTTCTACACGGCAAAGATATTTCTACAATCCCTCTTGATTATGAAACTCCGGGTCTTTGTGTTTTTGACTGGCAGCTCATGAATAAGTATAAGCTTGATTTTTCAACGCTGCCAAAAGAAACAGTCTTTGTAAACTATCCTTATGAATCAATTCTTCAAAACAAGCTCCTTTTTTCTGCTATTTTTGTGGTTGTAATCGGACTTTTAATTCTTTCCATCACATCATATATTTACTCTCTCCATACAAGAAAGATGAACAAGGAGCTTCTTATCTCCAGAAACAACCTGAAAAAAGCTGAAGAGGAAATGATTTACCAGATTCAGTATGATGAAGTTCTTGATATTCTTAACCGCAAAACAATTACCCAGCGCATTCATGACGAAGCAGAAGACAAATCAGATTATACAATTTTAATCATAGATATTGACGGCTTTAAGGCCCTTAATGAAAACTATGGTCACAGCTTTGCAGACAGTGTACTCCAGTATCTTGTTGCCCTGCTGAAGGATATGACTGTAAACCGAAAATGCCTGCTTGGCCGCTATGGCGGTGATGAATTCATCCTTTATTTAAAGGATTTACGACTAACAGCAGATCATCCTTCTATCATCAAGCTTCTGGACGCAATCAGGGCTCCAATTCCTTTAGGAGATGAAACTCTTGCTATTACGGCAAGTATTGGTATTGCCCAGTCTGATGACATTTCTTCCCCTGAACAGCTTATCAGTAATGCGGAAACAGCCATGTACGAGGCTAAAAACCACGGAAGAAACGGCGCAACCCTTTATGATGATGAAATGAAGGCAAATGACCGGGAAGAAAAGCTGATTAAGGAAAAGCTTGAGGCTGCCTTTAACAATGACGGATTCTTTATGGTTTACCAGCCTAAGGTTGATTCAAAAACTAAGGAAGTTAACGGTTACGAAGCCCTTATCCGTATGAAGGAACCTGGAATGTACCCGGGAAAATTCATTCCGGTTGCAGAAAGAAACGGCTGGATCTGGAAAATCGGACGGATTACAACAGAGCTTGTCATCAGGCAGATGGCAGAATGGCGAAAGGCCGGAAAACGCATGCATCCTGTTTCCATCAACTATTCAAGCAATCAGCTTAACGACCACGGTTATATTGATTTCCTTGCCGACCTGCTTAAAGAATACGGCGTACCGTCTGACTTAATTGAAATTGAAATTACTGAAGGACTCTTCCTTGAAAAGAGTGCACTTGCCGATGATATTTTCAAACGGTTTAAATCCATGGGCATCCGCCTGCTTATGGATGATTTTGGTACCGGCTATTCATCTCTGGGTTACCTCACTTATATTCCGGTAGATGTAATCAAGCTTGATAAATCTCTTGTAGACACATACCTTGTAGACGGAAAAGATTCCTTTATCCGCAATATCATTCATTTAATGCACGACTTGAACAAAGAAATGATTATTGAAGGTGTGGAGGAAGAATGGCAGTTTAACCGCCTTAAGGAATTCGGCGCCGACACAATCCAGGGATACTACTTCAGTAAGCCTCTTCCGGCAGAAGAAGCAATTGATTTTAAAGTTGAATAATTTTGACATAGGATAAATCATCTTTTTTTGATAAAATAGTCTTCCTATGGATAACAGAGAAACATTTAAATCGCGCATAGGTTTTATTATGACCTCTGCGGGATGCGCTATTGGATTGGGAAACGTATGGCGTTTTCCTTTTATTACAGGTAAGTACGGGGGAGCTGTCTTCGTACTCTTTTATTTAGTTTTCCTATTAATTCTTGGTGCTCCCATCATGGTAATGGAGCTTGCTGTAGGACGCGCCAGCCGAAAGAGTTCAATCCGCTCATTCCATGTGCTTGAACCTCAGGGGAAAAAATGGCATTTTTACGGCTATATTTCAGGTGCCGGTAACTATCTTCTTATGATGTTCTATACGACGGTTGCAGGCTGGATGATTTCCTATATTTTTAAAAGTGCCAGGGGCGTATTTACAGGCCTTTCTGCCGACCAGATTGATGCAGTTTTTACAAGTTCACTTGCAAATCCATTCGAACAGATTTTCTTTATGGTGCTTGTAGTAGCTTTGGGCTTTATTGTTTGTGCAGGCGGTCTTAAAAATGGAGTTGAAAAAATCTCTACAGTCCTTATGACAAGTCTTCTTCTTCTGATGCTCATTCTTGTTATACGTTCAGTAACTTTGAAGGGTGCCTCAGAAGGTCTTGCTTTTTATCTTAAACCAGATTTTGCCAGAATGGTGGAAAACGGGATTTTTGAAGTAATTTTTGCCGCTATGGGGCAGGCTTTCTTTACGCTTTCAATAGGAATTGGTTCAATTGCGATTTTTGGAAGTTATATTGGAAAGGAAAAAGCTCTTACTGGAGAAGCACTTAACATTATCGGGCTTGATACTTTTGTTGCTTTAATGGCCGGATTTATCATCTTTCCGTCATGCTTTGCTTTTGGAGTAAATCCCGGAGCAGGTCCTAAACTTATTTTTGTCACCCTGCCTAATATTTTTAACTCCATGCCATTCGGACGTTTCTGGGGTACCTTATTTTTCATCTTTATGTCTTTTGCGGCTCTTACAACAGTAATTGCGGTTTTTGAAAATATTATTTCTTATGCAATAGATATTAGTGGCTGCAACCGCCAGAAGGCAGTTTTTTTTAATCTGATTTTAATTCTGATTCTTTCGCTTCCTTGCGCACTCGGCTTTAATCTGCTCAGCGGAATTCAGATTCCGAAAATCGGGGACATTCAGAGGCTGGAGGATTTTATTGTTTCTGATAACCTGCTTCCACTTGGATCTCTGGTTTACCTTGTTTTCTGTACAAGCCGTTATGGCTGGGGTTATGATAATTTTATTGAAGAAGTAAACACTGGAAGCGGCTTAAAATTCCCAAAATCAATCAGATTTTATATCACCTGGATTCTTCCAATCGTCGTAATTGCTATCTGGTGTGCCGGCTACGTACAAAAATTCTTCTAATATATAAAAAATTCTAAACCTTTTATTTCCATCTCCGATAAATAAGTAAGAATAAAAAGTCCCGGAGGTGGAATATGACTAGTTCACTTGGAAATATTAATGCTTATTCATATTCTGGCAGTATGTCAGCTGCTTCAGGAAAGCTTTATGTCCCTGTAAGTAAAACCGCACTCCTTTACTCACACTTCAACCACGTTTCCGGCGTTGCAGCAAAACCGGGACAGAACGGTGTTTCAATCAGCAAAATTCAGATTTTGAACTCTCTTATAGACAGACTTTCGGCAATCAAAAATCAGCCGAAAGATTCAGTTACAGATATTTCTAACGAACAGGCAGATGCTCTGATAAAAAATTACCAGCAGCAGATTCAGCAGGCAGTAAAACAAACTCCCTACATTCTGGCTGGGGCACAGCCACAGGCAGGAAGCTTGTTTCAGATTGATGCGTAAGGGCAAAAGCCCTGCAGCCTAATACACCATTGTACCGATACCACGATCAGAGAACATTTCGATTAAGAGCGAGTGAGGAACACGACCGTCAATGATGTGGGTGCGTGGAACGCCGCCATTCAGGGCAGTTTCGCAGCATTCGATTTTTGGAATCATGCCGCCGGCAATAACTCCTGTTGCCTTAAGAGAACCTATTGCTGTACGTTCAATTCTCTTTATAAGGCTTGTCGGGTCATCTATATTACGGAGAATTCCAGGAACATTTGTAAGCTGGACAAACTTTTCTGCCTTGAGGGCAACGGCAATTTTTGCAGCTGCTGTGTCGGCATTGATATTGTAGCGGGCATCATCGCCCTGTTCGCCAAGTGCTACAGTAGAAACTACCGGAATAAAACCGCGGTCAAGCATTGAAAGAAGAATATCAGGGTTTACTTCTGTAACTTCGCCAACGAAGCCTAAGTCCTTGTCGGTCTTTTTTGCGCGAAGAAGGCCTGCATCAACACCACTAAGTCCGACAGCCTTTCCACCCTTCTGCAAAAGGATACCAACAATATCCTTGTTCAGTTTTCCTGTCAAAACCATCTGAACAATTTCCATTGTTTCGCCGTCTGTATAGCGGAGTCCGTCAACGAATTTACTTTCCTTACCAACGCGGTCAAGCATGTGGTTGATTTCAGGTCCGCCGCCGTGAACGAGCACAACCTTAATTCCGATTGTGTTCAAAAGAACGATATCTTCCATTACGGCCTGTTTAAGTTCTTCGTTGAGCATGGCATTTCCGCCGTATTTTACAACAACGATTTTTCCACACCATTCCTTAAAGTAAGGAAGAGCCTGAACAAGAACCTCTGACCACTGGTCGCTATTTAAAACTTCTTTTTCCATTTTGTTTCCTTAAATATGGATTTTCGATTATCGCGCTGCTCGCTAGTCTCGCAGCGAAGCATTTTTATCGATAATTCTAAAATGGACCGCTGTCGCAGTCCATTTCTTAACGGATTTTCGATTATCGCTATGTCCTGTAATCGCCGTTTATTTTTACATAATCATAAGTGAGGTCGCAGCCCCAGGCGGTGCCACTGGCCTTACCGTCACCGCATTCAACTAAGATTTCTACGGCTTCTTCGCTCATGATTTTTTTTGCCTTTTCTTCGTCAAAGCTCAAAGGAACTCCGTTTTCGTAAACCTTTACGCTGTTTTCACCATGAACTTCAAAATTGTCGTTATCTTCAAAGTAGCGTTTTGCACCGCTTTTGCTTGTAAACCAGATGTTTGTCTTCATCGGGTCAAATTCAATTCCGCTGTAGCCCATAGCACACAAAAAGCGGCCGAAGTTTGCATCTGCACCAAACATTGCGGCTTTTACGAGGCTTGAAGAAATTACTTCCTTTGCAAGGCCGCGGGCTGCTTCAACAGAGCTTGCCCCGTTTACAGTGCACTGAACAAGGCGGGTAGCACCTTCTCCGTCAGCCGCAATCTTCATTGCCATTACGCGGTTGAGTTTATTCAAAGCCGCAAGGAAGGCCTCGTAATCTGTGCCTTCGCTGGTAATTTCTTTATTACCTGCCATTCCGTTTGCCAGCAGAACAAGAGTGTCATTTGTAGAAGTATCGCCGTCTACGCTTACGCAGTTGTAAGTTCCCTTGATTGATTCACGCAGGGCTTTTTCTATCATTGCGGGACTGATTGCGGCATCAGTTGTGATAAAGGAAAGCATGGTTCCCAGGTTAATGTGAATCATACCGCTTCCCTTACACATAGTTCCCATGCGGCAGACTTTTCCGTCAAGAGTGAATTCTACTGCGCACTCTTTATACTTAGTATCAGTTGTCATGATTGCGATGCGGGCTTCCTTGTGGCCTTCCTTAGAAAGTCCCTTTGCCAGTGCATCAATATTTGCTTCGATTTTTTCTACAGGAAGCTGAGCTCCGATAACGCCTGTTGAACAGACAATAACGTCATCTGCAGGAACCCCGCAAGCCTTTTCTACAGCTTTTGCCATGCGCAGTGCATTTGCAGCTCCCTCTTCGCCTGTACAGCAGTTAGCATTTCCGCTGTTTGCGATGATTGCCTGAATGCGGCCGTTTGCAATGTTTTTCTTGGAAAGTTTTACGCTTTCTGCCTTTACACGGTTCTGGGTAAAAACTCCGGCTGCATTGCAGGGAACTTCAGAAAGAACAAGGGCAGTGTCGTTAGTCTTTCGGCTTGCCTTAATGTGGCAGAGAATGCCGTTTGCAGTAAAACCTTTAGCTGCAGTAACACCGCCATCAATAAATTTAATCTCGCTCATAATTGCACTCCGTTATTGAATATTTATGCAATATTTATGTAATATTTTGTATATTTATACTATAGTCCGGTAGCTTCGTCAATTCCCATGCTTATATTCATGCACTGAACAGCCGACCCCGAAGCTCCCTTTCCAAGATTATCAAAGCGGCTTGTAATGCAGATTCGATCATCATTTCCGTAAACAAAAATCTGCATGTCGTTGGTGTTGGCAAGGGTATTTGCCGGAATAAAGGCTTCAGGAAGAGTTCCTTCACCCATAAAGCCTGCAACTTTTACAAAGCGCTGACCATCATAGTGGCGGCAGAACATTTCCCATACATCTTTTGCAGTAACCTTTTTTGCAAGCAGACGGGTGTGAAGTCCTACTGTTACAGTCATTCCCTGGAAGTAATCGCAGACATAAGGATTAAAAACAGGTTCAAAATCAAGGCCGGAAATTATTTTCATCTCAGGAAGATGTTTATGAGCCTGAGTAAGGGCATAGAGACGGGGAGAATCCAGCTCCGGATTGCGGCCTTCTGCCTCGTACTGGGCAATCGCTTTTTTTCCGGCTCCGGAATATCCGCTGACTGCATGAATATTTACCGGGTAGTCACGCGGCATGATGCCAGCCTGAATCAGAGGATAAAGAATTGCAATTGCACCAGAAGCATAACAGCCGGGGTTAGCAATTCGCTTAGAAGTTTCTATTTTTTTACGGAAGTCAGGGCCAAGCTCTGCAAAGCCATAAGCCCAGTCAGGATTTACACGATGTACGGTGGATGCATCAATGATTACGGTTTTTGGATTTGTACAGAGTGCGGCTGACTCAGCAGCGGCAGCATCTGGCAGACACAAAAAAGTATAGTCAGAGGCATTTATCATTTTTGCCTTTTCAACAGGATCCTTGCGCTTATCTTCATCAATAGTAAGGATTTCCAGATCTGTACGATTTGCAAAACGTTCAAAAATTTTGAGGCCAGTAGTGCCTTCTTTTCCGTCAATAAAAACTTTGTAACTCATGACGCTATATTAGCACATTTCAGATAAAATTATCCACCCGGACAGCTGGGGTGACAGCCACATCAGACAGATAAGCCGCTTTACAGAAGGCTTTTAAGCCATATAGGTCTTTTCAAATTCCGTAATGCTCATTGGCTTTGAATAGAAGAAGCCCTGCATGTATTCACAGTTCAGCTGCTGCAGAATATCATACTGAGCCTGCTGTTCAACACCCTGCGAAATTACAGTCATATTCAGAGTCTTTGCAAGTTTTACAATGAACTTCAAAATCTTAAAGCTGCGGTCTTCATTTTCAGATTCAGACAGGAAGAGCATATCAATCTTGAGGAAGTTTGCCTGAACATCTTTAAGAAGATTCAAAGATGAGTAACCCCGTCCAAAATTATCAATACCAACCTTAATTCCAAAATCCTGAAGATTGCGCAGAAGCTTTTTTGCATTTGCCGCATCAGCAGTAAGAAGAGTCTCTTTAAATTCAAGATAGAGACGGGACGGATTAATTCCATATTTTTCTACAAGGCCGGTTACGACGTCATAAATATTCATGTAATAAATATCTTTAGTTGAAATATTTACCGAAATAATTTTGTCTCCGTAACCGTTATCCTGCCATACCTTCAATATTTTAATTGCCCTTTCAATGACATAAGTATCAAGAACGTGGATTAAAGAATGATCTTCAAGAACCTTTAAGAAATACTGGGGAGATTCCTTTCCCAGAGCCGGATGATTCCAGTAAACAAAGGCTTCCGCACCAACACACTTATCTGCACTGTCAAAAATCGGCTGTAACTGAAGCTTGAACTGCTCGCTTCTGATTGCATCAGGAAAATCATTTGTAATATTTTTTTCCAGCAGAATCTGCTCCATGAGCTCTGAATTATAGAAAATGCAGGACTGCTTGTAATCCGGAGGCATAGAACGCAGGGCCATCAGAGCCTCATCATAAAGCATCTGGGCATTTTCAAAGAAACCGTGAGTTTCTGTAATTCCCAGGTTGATTTTCAGCTGATAGTTACTTGTTTTTATCAGATGCTTTACAGGAAGAGTTGAATTATCAAAGTTTTCAACTTTGAAATCAGTTTTTCGAATGAAAACCGCAAACTTATCCTCTGAAATTCGACCGTAAATATATTCACCGGAAGCATATTCAGCACCTTTTTTTATCATTTCAGCTTCAAGCTTTAAAATCTGATCACCGGTTTTGCGGCCGAACACCTCGTTCACAAGCTTAAAGCCCTGAATGTTTGAAACAAGCATTACGCGTTCAACATCAGGAGTATCTTTGATAAGAAGATTACATTCTTCAAAAAATTTATTTCGATTGTAAATGCCGGTAAGCGAATCGTGGTTAGAAATAAATTTCAAATTATCTATGAGGGCATCGCGTTCCGTAGTTTCAACAAGCTTCAAAAAGCTTCCTATAGGCACCTTAGAATAGAAAAGCTTTTCGTATTCAAAAAGGAAGGAATGCATCTGACCGTTTACCTCAACCTTTTCACGCCAGAAAAACTGCCCCTTTCCTTCTGCACTTGCCATTTCTATACGTTCACGGACTTTTTCAGTTGCATATTTTTTGTTGTAGCGGGAATCCCCTTCAAAAAGATTCTTTACATAATCATTAACATAAATACATTCATTGTTAATATTGAAGTAAAAAATACCATCATTGATAAAGCTGTTTATCCTTTCCAGCGCCATCAGAATCATACGGCTTGGAACCTTGTAGGCACAGCACCAGCTGACATAGGCTCCAAAAATTCCGTAAAGCAGGATTGAAAAATCAAAAGGAAAATCCTGAGAATAACAGTAAAAATTGCAGGCAATAATCAGAAAATAAACAACAAGAATCGATAAATATTTTGCCTTGTAATAAAAGGGCGCCACAATGCTTTCATAAAAAAGGATTATAAAACTCTGTGCTACCATAATGTAGCAGAAGGCAAGATGAACATAATGAATCGGATGTAAAATCAGGCTCCAGTAATTAAATCCAATATCAGAAGTAACATTAAGAAGATAGAAAGAATGGAAGGTAAAATTATTTACCAGAAGCGAAATTGTATCGATTGTGGCAAGAGTTGCATAAACCCAATGGAATTTTTTTATATACTTGTCATGCCCTGTAAACTCAAAGGCAAACTTATAAACGAAAAAGACCATCCAGTCTGTACCGATAAAATAGACTGAATCAATCAGAATGGCATACTGAACCTTTCTCTGAAAGAAAAAAAGAACATAAAGAGGAACGACCAGCATCCCCACAACCATAGCACAGCTGATGCTTTTTACATAATTTATCTTTGAATTATGAAGATTTACTACAAAGCCCAAAAGAATCGAAGTGAGGATTGCAGAGGCGATAGCATAAACTAATTTTAGGGCAAACATTAAAAATCACCTCCATTTTCAGACTGATCTTCATTATGCATATAACGTTTTTCGAAAACAGAAACCGGAAGGGGCCGAGAAAAATAATATCCCTGGAAATAGTCACATCCCATTATTGCAAGAGTATCAGCCTGACCTTCAAGCTCAACCCCCTCGGTGATGACAGTCATATCAAGCGCCTTTGCCATATCTATGATTGCATTTATAATTTTAAGGCTCTGTTCCATATTTTCGGTTGCCCGCAGGAATTCCATATCGATTTTAAGAACATCCATGATAAGGTTTCGCAGGGTACTCAAAGAAGAATATCCGCTTCCAAAATCATCCATTTCAATTGTAAAGCCGTATTTCTGCAGCTTTGTCAGAATTTCCTGATGCATTGCAACATTTGACATGAGGATTGTTTCGGTAACCTCAAGATTCATATTCTTTGGATTGATTCCATATTTTTCTACAAGCCTTGTAAGGGCCCCGTAAACATCAAGATAATAGAAATCCTTGGCAGAAATATTTACAGAAAGATAAAAATCTTCAAATCCGCCGTCCTTCCAGTCCTTCAGCTTTCTTGCAACCTGCTCCCAGATGTAATAATCAAGGCTGGCAATGTAATCAGTTTTTTCAAGAACCGGAACAAAGTTATTTGGGCTTAAGATTCCCTTTACAGGCTGATTCCAGCGCACAAGAGCTTCACCGCCGTTTACCTTCTGAGTTTTTGCATTAAACTGAGGCTGAATATAGAAGATAAATTCTCCTTTTTCAAGGGCTGACTGAAAATCATTGAGGACATTTTTTTCTGTCATCAAATCCTGCATCATCGACATATCATAAACAGAAAGCAAATTTGCAAAATTATCCAGATTTTTTCTGATTGCAAGGAAACCGCGGTCGCACATTGTCTGAACGTCATCCATTGCATTTTCTACTTCGTAAACGCCGACTGAAATTTTTACCCGGTAATGAAATTTTCGCGAAAGATTCTGCTGAAAACGTTCAATCAAATTATAAATCGACTTTGAATCATAATATTCTGTCTTGAGCAGCATGGCAAATTTATCACCGGTAATTCTTCCGTGAATTGCACCCTCGCTGTTAACCGATTCAATTGTTCTGGCTTCACCAATCAGGATTTCATTTCCAATTTCCTCACCAAAAATATCATTTATCAGCTTAAAGTTTTCAATATCAAAGCAGACAAAAACACGGCGGGTTTCCGGCTCATTGTGAATTGCCTCTTCCGCTGCCTGCAGAAAGGCTTCCCGGTTCAAAAGGCCGGTAAGCGAATCGTGGGTTGCAAGATATTTTTCCTTTTTCAGAATATTCAGATAATCAGTTTTGTCATCAAGCTTGATAAGATAACCGATAAGGCGGTCTTTTCTGTCAGAAAGCTTTGTGAGCGAACCTGAGAAAATATGTACCACATCATTTATGATGAATTTTTCATCTTCAATATTCAGCGAATTTTCCTGTGCAGGAAGCTTTTTCAGCCATTGGGTTAGAAAAGATTCCAGGAAAAGATTTTTATTTTCCTCTGCTTCTGAATGGAACAAAAGACGGGCAATATTATTCGCAAAAATACAGTGACCGCCAAGATCATAACAGATTACTGCCGTACTGATATTCAGCGCCACCTGCTCCATCAAAATGCCCGAAAATTCCTGAGGAATAGTCGTAAGATTAAAATAAAGGTAAACATAAAAAACAAGAGGGTAAACCAGAACTGAAAAATTAAAGGGCCAGCGGAAAGCAAGGAAGAGGCCGTTAAAAATTACAACGCTGCAGAAAGTAAGGATGAGAGCATAGTATTTTTTCTGAAAGAGCACCGGAATTTTTACAATCCTCATAAAGCTGAGTACAATAAAAGTACAGGCTTCAAAATAAGTAAAAAACATGTGGAAAAAGTAGGGCTTTTTGAACATGAAAATCCAGCTGAAAATCTTTCCTTCCTGAGTAAGGTTGGGAATGAGTTCTACCATATAAGTAAAACGTATATTCATAAAAAGGAAAAAAGTATCAGCAAAGGAAAAGCATACAAGCAGGTTCAGAAATTTATAGAAAATCTGACGCTTCTGACTGTAATAAGGAAGCCACATGATGCTCATGGAAAGGAAAATAAGAATCCAGTCCATGGCAGAAAAATAAAATGCACTCAGAACCAGCGCCGCATTCATATTTGCGGTGTAGCTCATAATCAGATAGGACGAAGTTATCACAAGAACAGATAAAGCCAGGCTTATTATAATATAAGAAGCCTGAACTTTTTTTCTGAACATCAAAATTACCGTTCGCAGGATAGAGAGAATTTCAAGAAGTGCTATAAAAGTAAAAAAAATCTTCATTCGGTTATAATTAAGTGACCCTAATTATAACACAAAATAAGATTTATTGCTTTCTTTTTTTTGTCCTTAGAGAGCTTTTTTAATTGCTTCCAGCAGCTCAGAATATTCTGTAAATGCCGGATACTGAGGATATTCTTTAATAATGCTTTCTGTTGAGCGGAAAAGGAAGCCGGCTTTTGAAGCCTGAATCATTCCAAGGTCATTAAAGCTGTCACCGCTGGCGATTGTATCAAATCCAACTGACTGAAGAGCCTTTACTGTCGAAAGCTTGCTCTTTTCGCAGCGCATTTTATAGCCGGTGATTTCGCCGTTTGCCGCAACTTCAAGACTGTTGCAGAAAATTGTAGGATAGCCCAGCTTTGCCATAAGAGGAGCGGCAAACTGCTCGAATGTATCACTGATAATAATTACCTGGCAGTGCTTTTTAAGTTCGTCAAGGAATGCTTTTGCACCCGGAAGAGGTTCAATTTTATTGATTGTGTCCTGAATTTCTTTAAGGCCAAGATTATGCTGGCGGAGGATATCAAGTCTGAATTTCATAAGCTTGTCATAATCTGGTTCATCGCGGGTTGTACGGCGTAATTCAGGGATGCCGACAGCGTCTGAAAATGCAATCCAGATTTCTGGAACCAAAACACCTTCCAAATCAAGACATGTAATAGTCATATGAGCCTCTTCTTTAGTTAAACTTAAGGAAATTAATTATACTTAAAATATACTATTTTGGGGATAATTGCAAATGCCTGTAAGTATCAATAAAATAATACATTATGGCACAGAAAAAAAGTGGCACAAAAAACAGGACTAAAAAAAGAAAGCTGCACACAAAAAAAGGAAAGGTTTACATCAATCCATATAAAATCGTGATTTTGTGCGCGGCTGTGATTGCCCTCTGCATGGGACTTCTTGTAGTTTCAACCGCCATCAGTCAGAAGAATCAGGCTGAGCTTGAAAATCAGATAAAAATAGAAAAACAGCTGGAAGAAGACAGAATAAAGGAAGAAAAACGACTCGAAGCAGAAAAGAAGGAAGCTGAAAGAAAGCGGCTTGAAAAGGAAGAAGCTGCAAAAAAGCTTGAAAAAGAGCTGAAAGAGAAAAAACTTAAAGAAGAAAAGAGGCTGGCAGAAGAGAAAAAAGCCGCAGAAGAAAAGAAATTAGCAGAGCAGAAAAAACTTCAGGAAGAAAAGAAAAAGCAGAAGTCGGAAGCAAAAAAGCCTGAAAATAAAAAAGCTGAGAAGCCGGTAAGGACGCCAAATACAGAAACAAGACTGCCGGCCTCGCCTGCCCCAACGACAGTTTCACCTTCAAAACCGGCAGTGCCCCCTGCCAATACGGCAGCGTCACCTGCCCAGCCCGCCCCAGCTCCTGCCTCGAAATTCAACTTTCCCCAGGCAAAAAACGGAGCCCAGCTTGTAATCCTGCTGGATGACGGCGGCCAGAATCTTGCTCACCTGCAGAAATTTCTGGATCTGCCCTTCCCTCTTACAATTGCCGTTTTGCCTCAGCTGGCTCATTCCAGGGAATCTGCCGCAAAAGTGCGCGCTGGCGGAAAAGAGCTCATGCTGCACCAGCCTATGCAGGCGGTAAATGAAAGCGTAAATCCTGGGCCCGGCGCAATCACGCCGAATATGGACCAGCAGCAGATTAAGGCTACTTTGTTCAAAAACATCAGCGAAATCGGACCGGTTGCGGGCTTTAACAATCACGAAGGCTCACTGATTACCGCTGACGCTGAAAAAATGGAAACTGTTTTGAAATATGCCTCGGAAAACGGAATTTACTTTCTGGATTCCCGCACTAACGTAAACACATCCGTGCCTGCCATTGCAAGTGGGCTCGGTTTGTCATATTATGAACGTAACGGACGTTTTCTGGATAATGTAAAGACCCGCGAAAACGCGATTACGGAAATCCGCAGAAACCTGGATATTGCCAACCGCGACGGAGTAGTTATAATGATAGGCCATATCTGGTCGGCGGACTTTTTACCGGCTGCCCTGATGGAAGTTTACCCCGAGCTTATAGAAAAGGGTTATACTTTCAGAACAGTTTCGGAATGCCGCGGATTAAAAAGATGAGTGAAGAGGCTATGCCTCTTCTTGATAAATAGCAAAGCGTTAAAAAAAAGCACTGTTTTTTTTAGCTTTACCTTAGAGGAATAGTATGAAAGTTTTAGGAATTGAATCATCATGCGACGAAACAGCATGTGCCATCGTTGAAGACGGAAAAAGTATTTTGAGCAACGTTGTAGCAACCCAGATTCCCTTCCATCAGATTTATAAGGGCGTTGTACCAGAAATTGCCAGCCGCAAGCATGTAGAATGGATTCTGCCGGTTGTTCGCCAGGCTCTTGAAGAAGCAAAACTGACGTTTGATGACATAGACGCAATTGCGGCAACAAACCGTCCGGGCCTTATGGGTTCGCTTATGGTAGGCTTTACCTTTGGAAAAACCCTTGCCTGGGCGCTGAACAAGCCTTTTCTTGCCGTAAACCACATGCTGGGTCATCTTTATGCCGCCCACCTTGTAAACGATATTCCTTACCCTTACCTTGGACTTCTTGTAAGCGGCGGCCACAGCATTATCTGTAAGGTAAATAATTTTGATGATCTGGAGATTCTGGGAACCACGGTTGATGATTCGGTAGGTGAAGCCTTTGATAAGGTCAGTAAATTTTACGGACTGGGCTACCCGGGAGGAGTTATCATCGATAATCTTGCAAAACAGGGTGATGCCCGTGCCGCAAGCTTCCCGGTTCCAAAGCTGGATAATAAAGAACACCGATATGACGTTTCCTTCAGCGGTCTGAAAACTGCTGTAATTCACCAGTGCGACATGTTCTGGAACGAAGGCTACGAGCATTCCAAGGAAAATATGTGCGCCGCCTTCCAGGAAACAGCCTGCAAAACACTGACTTCCCGCCTTTTCCGTGCGGTAGAAGACACAGGACTTACAACAGTTGTTGCCGGCGGCGGTGTTGCGGCAAACTCCCGCCTGCGCTCACTTTTAGCAGAACGCACAGACTTAAACTGCATCTTCCCGCCTCTCAAGCTTTGCGGCGACAACGGCGCTATGATTGCGGGAGTTGCCTACCACTTCTTAAAACGCGGCGACCGCGACGGCTGGGACAGCGTAACCTGCGCAAGAATTCCTCAGTTTAAGCGGGGATTAGCCAATTTTAAGAACCGTAAATAACAGCCGGGCTAAATAACAAATCTTCTATTGACAATCCTCAATCCTCTATTGTATGTTAAAATTACAACATTTAGGCAACCGATTGCCTAAAATTCTATCACAAAATCCGAAGGTTTAGAGGTGAGCCTCCGGAAATGAGGACTTTATGAAAAAAGAAGTAAAAGGATTTTTTACGGAACTGGATGGCTGCCCGGTTTACAAAATCGAGAACTACGACATGATGGAAAACTTTTTTATGACCATCACAAGCTCTTCAGACATCTGGAATTTCTGCTGGTCGCAGGGAGGTATTACTGCCGGCAGAATCGACAGCAATCACGCTGTTTTCCCTTATTACACTGCGGACAAGGTTTTTGATGCCCGCACCTACACGGGAAATTACGCTGCGGTAGCTGTAAAAACAAAGAACGGAATTGAATTTTGGGAGCCCTTCTCTTACTTCAACGCCAGTCCTTCCGTAAAAAAACTGATGGAAGGTACTTCTCAGTTCAACATTTATAAAAACTACAACGGAACAATGGTCTGCTTTGAAGAAATCAACACAAAACTCAATCTTCTTTTCAGAATTTCATGGACTTCTTCTGACCATTTTGGACTTGTAAAATCAACTGTAGTTAAAAATCTTGCAGGCAGTAAGGTGGAGCTTGCAATTCTTGACGGTGCCCAGAACATCATGCCGGCCTGCACAACTTCAGACCTGCAGAACTCAAACAGCTGCCTGCTTGATGCCTACAAAAAAACTGACCTGGACGAAAAGGGAAACATTGCCCTCTTTGCCCTTTCATCAGTTCTTACAGACAGGGCTGAACCTTCAGAAAGTCTTCTTGCAAACGTAAGCTGGTTCACAACAGATGACAAAATCATTTTGAACACAACCGCGCCAGAATCTTTTGCAAATTTCAATTCCCTTCCAAAAACCGCTGACTTTAATCCTCAGTCCGTAACAAAAGGAACCCGTTCATCATGCTTTATCTGCAAAAATCTTACGCTTGATGCAAAGGAAAAGGCTGACTGGTATCAGGTTTTCAATACTTCACTGGATCTTGCAAAGCTTGAAAATCTGAAGGCAGAAATCAAAGACAGAAAACAGGCCCTTAAGCTTCTTGAAGCTGACATCAAAAAGACAGACCAGCTTATGACCGACTATCTTGCAGATGCAGACGGACTTCAGTCAACTGCCGACACAATGGCCTGCGTACACCACCAGCAGAACGTTATGTTCAATATCATGCGCGGCGGTATTTTCTGCAATCAGGGAAAAATCGGTTTGAAGGATTTTATTCTTTTCATCGAACAGAGAAATACCGGTCTTATAAAAGAAGCCCAGAATCTGGTAAAGCCTTTGATGGATAAAAAGGCAGACGCTGATTACAAGGAGCTTTTTGACGCTGTAAAGAAACACGGTAATCCTCAGCTTACCCGCCTTTTCTTTGAATACATGCCTCTTACCTTCAGCCGCCGCCACGGTGACCCTAGCCGTCCATGGAACATTTTCTCTATTAAGTTGCGCGATTCGGACGGAAATCCAATTTTGAACTACGAAGGAAACTGGCGCGATATCTTCCAGAACTGGGAAGCACTTGCCATGTCTTACCCGGTTTACATCAAAAATATGTGCGTAAAATTCCTGAACGCAATGACAATCGACGGCTTTAATCCTTATAAAATAAACAGGGCCGGAATCGACTGGGAAATCCCAGATCCAAACAATCCATGGGCCTTTATCGGTTACTGGGGCGACCATCAGGTTATCTACTTTGCAAAGCTTCTGGAATTCCTTCTTAAAACTGACAAGGCAAGTCTCATGCAGAGTCTTGACGAAAAAATCTACACAAGCGCAAACGTGCCTTACCGCATCAAAAGCTATGATGAGATTTTAAAAGATCCAAGAAACACAATCTTCTTTGACCGGGAACTGAGCAATAAACTGCAGAAAGAAACAAAGACCCGCGGTTCTGATGCAAAACTCGTGTCTGGGGCCGACAAAAATCCTTACCTTGTAAGCTTTGCCGCAAAAGCCCTGCAGATTGTGATTACAAAAATCTCTAACCTTGTTCCGGGCGGCGGAATCTGGCTGAACACCCAGCGTCCTGAATGGAATGATGCAAATAATGCACTTGCGGGCTACGGACTTTCGGTTGTAACCCTCTGTTACCTCTACCGCTACATCAGACTGCTTGAAAATATTTTTGAAGAAAGCGGAGTAAAGGAAGTTACCCTGCCAAAGCTTGTAAAAACAGCGCTTACAGAGCTTACTGAACTTTATAAGACAGCTGACTTGAAAAAGGCCGCAGAAAATGCAGAAGAAAGGAAAGTCTTTACAGATAAGGCCGGCCGCATTTTTGAAAAGGAAAGAAATGGTCTTTACAAAAACGGCTATTCAGACGGAGAAGAAAAGCTTGATGTATCACAGCTTCTCGCTTCCCTTGCTGAATTCAAGAAGATGATTGAACTTTCAATTAAGGCAAACCGACGCGAAGACGGACTTTATCATTCATACAACACTGTAAAAATCGCTGACGGAAAGATGGAAATCGTTTATCTTCAGCCTATGCTGGAAGGTCAGGTTGCAATTCTTTCTTCTGATTTGCTGACTCCTGCAGAAGCTCAGAGCCTGCTCGAATCACTGAGAAAGAGCGCTATGTATGAAAAACGACAGCACTCTTACATGCTTTACCCTAACAAGGAACTGCCGGCCTTCCAGAATAAAAACTGCGTAAAGGCAGGGGACATAAGCCCTCTCCAGGCTTTGATTTCCCGCACAGGCAGCCTTTACATGGAAAAGGATGTAAACGAAGTCTGGCACTTTAATCCGGCCTTCAGAAATTCAAATGTTATTAAGGATTATATTGCATCTCAGAAAGAGGAAAACCGTCCTACAGCCGCAGAAGAAGAGGCTTTGCTGGCCCTTTACGAAAAGACCTTCAATCACCAGAAATTTACAGGCCGTTCAGGAACCTTCTACGCCTACGAAGGACTTGGAAGCATTTACTGGCACATGGTTTCAAAGCTGCTGCTTGCTGTACAGGAAAATATCTTTAAGGCAGAAAAGCTTGGTGATAAGGAAAATGCAGAAAAACTGATAAAATCTTACTACGAGGTAAGAGACGGACTTGGCTACCACAAGAGCCCGGAACTTTACGGAGCTTTCCCGGCAGATCCATACTCCCACACTCCATCTGGACAGGGAGCAAAACAGCCTGGTATGACAGGTCAGGTAAAGGAAGAGGTTCTTACCCGATTTGGAGAGCTTGGTCTCTGCCTTGAAGACGGAAAAGCAAGCTTCCTGCCAGTAATTCTTGAAGATTCTGAAATCCGCCAGGACGGCAGTCTGTGCTTTACCTGGTGCGGAACTCCGGTTACTTACAGATTTGGAAAAGGCGGCGTAAAAGCAGCGTCAGCTGAAAAGACCACTATCTGTGTAAACGGAAAGAAAAGAGATGGAAACGAGCTGACAGTTGAAGAAACTAAGGCTTTGTTTGAACGGGCAGGAAAAATTAAAAATATTGAAGTTGAGTTTTAAAATGCGGCAGGGGGTCAGCCCCCTACGCACTCGCTCTTGTAATTAATTCTACGGGAAGCTCTACAGTCAGGGCCTTTTCGCCCTGACAGGCCTTGCCGCTCACAATCAGCTCTACCGCCTTACAGCCCATGCCCTGCTTCTGCACGTTTACTGTAGTAAGCGGCGGCGTAATGTAGGAAGAAGTTTCCAGGCCGTCTATACTTACTACGGCAACCTGGGCAGGAACAGAAATATTGAGCTTGTTCAGGCGGCACAAAACTCCGTAAGCAACCTCATCAGAACCACAGACAATAGCGCGGGGAAGGTGCCCGTTTTTTTTGATTTCCGCAACAGCTTCATAACCGCCGGCCATATCAAAAGCCCCGTAAACCTGACACTTTGAAACAAGCATATCTTCTATGCCGTCTACACGGTTATCAAGCTCACCAATATAAGAAATATCAGTATAACCCTTTTGAATGACATAAGCGGCTGCCTGCTTTGCGGCATCGCGGCGGTCAAAGCTTACGCTGGAAAGACCGTCAAACTTCCAGTCTACGCAGACAATTTTCTGAATGCGTTCCTTCATCCGCTGAACAAGCCTTGTGTCCTCAGCACCCTTAATGCACTGGTCGGTGGCAATCAGAATCAGGCCGCCGACTTCTTCTTCATGAATCAGCTCATTAAAAAGGACAGGATCCTTAAACTCTTCAAAAAAACGGATAAAGGCAACCTTATAGTTATTTTCGTAGGCCGCAGTATGAATTCCTGCCAGAATCTCTGCATAATAAGGGCGGCGGAACATATCGGGGTCGCGGAGAACAACGCCAATCCTTTTGGAAGCAAAGGCTACTTCCCCCTGCTGCAAAACCTGGGCGGCCTTGTTGGGACGGTAGCCCAGGCGGTCAATTACTTCAAGAATACGCTGGCGGGGTTCGGGCGCAACAGAACGGCCTTCAGTTTCGTTTATGACGTAACTTACCATGCTTCGGGTAACGCCTGCTTCGCGGGCAACATCGTTTTGTGTAACCTGTTTGTTTTCCATATGATAACTCTATAAAGTCTATTCTACCTTATAAAGCTCCACATCGTCAAAGTTTCCCCAGTTTCCATTGTTTGTATCAAGGAAAATCTCAAGGGTAAGCTTTCCATCCTTTACAGGAATCTTAATTTTGTACTGCTTCCAGTTTTTCCAGCCGGTATTTTCAATTTTTGTGCTTACGGTTTTATTTCCGTCAAAGCCGTTTGCACGCAAGCTGATTTCATTTTCTCCGCCGCCACCCATAGCCCAGATGGAAGCTTCATAAGTTCCGTTTGAAAGTCCAGTAAAAGTCTGGCTCAGGGTAGATTTAAAGCCCTGTCCAAGCCAGTATTTATATGTGTACTTTCCGCTATGAGCATTTCCCTTATTATCTTCAATAAAGCAGGCAGCCGGGTCACCGTCAAGAGTCCACTTTCCAAGCTTTCCGCTTTCAAAAGAATTATCCTCTACAAGATTAACTCTTGTGCTGACAGTAACCTTTGCCACAGGAGTAAAATCAGTTCCGCTGATTGTGCCCTTTAAATAAACGACATTTGCTTTTTTTTCAGATTTCCAGTCATGCTTTTCCCAGACAACCTGAATTTTACTTTCCCTGTCATTTGTAAATAAAACCTTGCTGAATTTAGGCATGTCAGGCTCTTTACCAGGAGTTGTCGTAACTTCAATCGGGTCCCCAAGTGCATATGGAAGGAAGCCGCTTCCATTTGAGGCAGAACCGCCCCACTTATTTTTTACAGCCCCCTTGCCGCCCGCAAGATTCCAGACTGCAAGAGATGGAAGTGCCCTGCCTTTAAAATCAAACATTCCCTGATTTTCCCAGGTATCACCTTCGCTTTTTGAAAGGCCGGCACCCTTTACAGGAATCCAGGCAGGTTCCCAGTAAAATACGCCAAGCCCCTTTGGAACAGCCGCAACCACATTCATTACATCACGAACTGCAGCAGCCTGTCCCTGAACGCTTGGAAGATAGCCTTCGTTTTCACCGCTGTAAATCTGAAATACATTACCCTGAGAATCTCCATCATCCTCGGTAAAGGCATAGGCAGTTTCCATAACGCAAAGCTCTTTTCCATAAACCTTGCTCAAATCAGTCATATTTCTTTTAAGCTGAGCTGTTGAACCGTGCCAGTAGTTGTAATAAGAAAGACCAATTACATCAAAATCAACCTTTGCCTTTGTAACTTCGTCAAAAACAGTGTGATAAAGTCCGTTATCACAGCCGTCTGCAAGGTGAACTACAATTTTGATTTTCTGGTCTTTTCCCATAACCTTATCTAAAAGAGAGCCCTGGGCACTTCTTACACCACGGGCAGCTGACTGTAAGAGTTTTGTAAAGCCTGCAAAACCGCCGACCTTTTCGCCCTTGTCGCCCCAGATTTTTCCAAGAGGCCACATAAAGCCGTTATTAAGCTCGTTTCCAATCTGAACCATATCAGGACGGGCACCGGCAGCAATAAATTTTTTAAGGGAATCTCTGGTAAAAGTTTCTACGGCAGCATTCAGCTCTTTTTCATTTAAGCCCTTCCATTCTTCCGGCATATACTGCTTTGCAGGGTCTGCCCAGAAATCACTGTAGTGAAAATCAATCAGAAGCTTAAAACCGGCATCTTTTGCTCTTTTTGCAAGAGGGATGTCAGTTTCAACGCTGTTGCTTCCGCCTCCGTTTACAGGCTTATTCCAGACTCGAAGACGAATCCAGTTTACTCCATGTGACTTCAAAATATAAAACAAATCTTTTTCAGAGCCGTCATCGTCATAAAATTTTCCGCCGGCCCTTTCAATATCAGAAAGGGAGCTGATATCCACACCGCGGATAAAATCATCCGTAATACCCTTTACAGGCTCAACCAGAATATTCTGCTTTAATCCATCTTCGGCAGAATTAGGCTTTGCAAAAGCACATAGCATAAATGAGGCACACAGGGCAGCCGCCATTAAAAATCTTTTCATAAAACCTCCATCAACACGCGTTGATATATTTAATTATGATTCAGATAATAAAATCCGTCAAATTCTTTTCCCGGGAAAACGAAAAATTATAAATTAAAAATACTCTTCTAAGAATACTTCAAAATCCTTTTGAATCAGAGGCTTTGAATAGAAATAGCCCTGAACTGTATCACAATCAATAACGCGGAGGAAGTCGCGCTGACTTTCAGTTTCAACACCTTCAAAAACGGTTTCCTTTTCAAGACGCTTGCTTAAGCCTACAAAGGATTCAATAAAACCAGCGCTCTTGCGGTCAATCTCTCCATGAGAATTAGTTGAAGAAAGAAGGAAGCTTCGGTCAAACTTGAGAACATCAATCGGAACCTGAGTCAGCATGGAAAGAGAAGATTCTCCAGTACCAAAATCATCCATTGCAACCGTAAAACCGTTTTTGTGGAGCAGCTCTGTAATCTGGGCAAGGATGCGGTTTTCGGTAAATGAGCGTTCAAGGATTTCAACCTGAATATATTTTGCAGGTACATTGTACTTTTTAAACACATTCAGGAAATCGTCGATAAAACGTTCCGGCTTATTGTGATTGCGGCTCATATTAACGCTTATCTGAACGACAGGAAGTCCCGCCTTAATTCTTGCATCAAGGAATTTCAAAACTTCTTCGTAGACAAAGAAGTCAACCCTGGTTACAAAGCCCGTACGTTCAAAAAGCGGAATAAAATCATTGGGCGGAATAACTCCGCGTTCAGGATGTCTCCAGCGGACAAGAGCTTCTGCACCAATAACCTTTTCTGTTTTAAGGTTGATTTTAGGCTGATAAACAACAAAGAAATCATTATTCTGCAGGGCCTTTTCGCACTGGCTTTCCAGAAAATATTCATTCTGAATGCGTTTAAGATATTTTGGATCATAAATCGAATAAAGAAGGTCCGATTCCTTACGGATATTTTTCTTGGCAATTGAAGTCTGATTGATAAGAGCCTGAATTGTAAGTCCCTTGTATTTTTCAGTCGGAAGCATAAAGGCAATTCCGAATTTCAGGGCAAAGGCAATTTTGTAATTATCAGTTACTGCGAGTTCAGTTTTTGCATGGTCTTTAAACTGCCGCATTGCATTTTTTACAGAGCTTACCTTATAGAAAAGGAAGAAATGATCTGAACTGCCCCGGCCGCAGATACCGTTAAATTTATCAGCAGTTTTTTTAACCTCATGGGCGGTAAACTTCAAAAGCTTCTTCAACTGATTTTCATCATACTTCTGGGCAATAAAGTTAAAGCCCTGGATATCACAGTCAAGCAGCATGTATTTTGAATTTTTATTATGACGGATAAGCTTTTCGGCCTCATACATAAAACGGTCTGTACTCCACAAGCCTGTAACCGGGTCATAATCAATAAAAAGGAATTCTTTTTTCTGGAAGAAATCAAGCAGCTTAAGTTCGCCAAAGAAAAGCAGGAAGATTACGACCAGGGAAATCAAAGTCATAAGAAGCTTTATTATGGTTCGCTGCCTCATGTTCTGCTGAACGTTATCCGCAGGAAGAACAAGGCACAAAACCCAGCCGGAAGTTTTAATAGGCCGGAAAATAAGTGAAATCGTATTACCTTCGGCAGTTTTGGTGATTACAGAACCGCTTTTTATCTTTGCAATGTTTTCTGTCCTGTATTTTGCATAGTCCTTATCAGCAGGAACAAAATTCTTCCCGATTTTTTCACGTTTTTTGTTAACTACAAAATGACCGTTTTTATCAAGAATGGTCATTTCACTGCCGTCAATAATATTCTGGCCCAGGAAAAAATCCGCAAAAGAATACAATTTAATGGTTCCGCAAAGACCACCGTTAATGCGGCCGTTTTTATCATAAGTGGCGCGGGCAACAATAAAAATCAAAGTGTTATCAAGCTTTGCTTCAATCGCACCAGTGATGAATCTTGTCGCCCCGGAATAAATAATCGCCGTATAATAATCCCGGTCGCGCACCTCCCGGATATTTCCGTTCAGGTCAATTGAAACACCGTCTTTATTAAAATAGAAAATATTCAGAAAATCATCCGGCAGCTTGTCACTCTGGCGGTTCAGGCTTAGAACAATTTCCGCCTCATTGCCGCCGGCAAAAACCTTTTCATCATAAAAAGTATCAATTATGGCGGCATAGCCCTTAAGCTTTTCTTCCGCTACTTCCGTGTAACCTTCCGCAACAAGATTTGTTGTTTCTACAAAAGACTTCTGATATGTTTCGATTATTTTGTCCGAAAAAGACTGGGACATATAAATGATAAAGAAACTTGCAAAAGCCGCAATTATCGTAGTGAAAAGATATTTTACTTTCCTGGGGCTAAGCTTCTTTTCCATAAGTTACTTACAATCTCCACAACATAATATAATACACTAGGATTTTAAATTACAAAAATTTAAAATGACCCGATTTTTGTATTGTAAATATTCTTTATAACAGCAGGTTCTATTTTCAAAAAGCTATGTTTTTACTATAATAATGCTATGAACGATTTGAAACAGGAAATCAAAGAGACAATTATCAGTTCATTACAGCTTGAGGATATTACTCCTGAAGACATAGTGGATTCAGAACCAATATTCGGAGAAGGACTTGGTCTTGATTCCATCGATGCTCTTGAACTCGGTGTCGCCCTCAAAAAGAAATTCGGTGTAAAATTTTCTTCAGAAAATGCAGAAAACCGAAGTCACTTTGCAAGTGTAGATGCGCTTGCCGCTTTCATTACTGCTGAGCGTGAAAAAGCTAATTAAAATCCTTTTTTACATCATTTCCGCATTATACCCACTCCTTATTTTTACATCCCTTGTAATTTTTAAGCTGCCGGTGCGGATTCTTTCTCTTTGTATGATAGCGCTTGCGCTGGGTTACTTTTTAACCTTTACAGGGTCACCTGCCGCCGCCGCTGCCCCCTCCGTTTCTGGAAGGGGTGCCAGCGCAAGCGCCGGCCTCCTACGGCTACGCCCCCTCATCACAAGCTTTTTATTCCTTGCCGCAGGACTCGCCTGCTTTCTTACAAATCAGACAGTCTTTCTGCGCCTCTATGCCGTGGTAATCAGCATAATGATGCTTCTGGCTTTCGGATCAACGCTTATTTTTCCGCCCAACATCATCTACCGCTTTGCCTGCCTGACCGACCGCACAATTCCGGGCTCACTTATCCAGCACCGGGTAGAAGCTTATTGCCGCAAGGTCTGCCTTGTCTGGTGCGGCTTTTTTATTATTAACGGGGGAATTTCTGTTTATACAGCCTTTTTTGCCAGCGAAAGAGTCTGGGCAATATATAACGGAGGAATTTCCTATCTTTTAATGGGGCTTTTATTTGGAATTGAGTATATAATCAGATTAGGAGTAAATAAAAAAATGCCAAAAGTAAATTACATCACAAAATTCACAGCAGATTCTTTTGCTGATGACCACATCGTAAGCTACGATGGCCGCTGGAGCGATAAAAAATATAAAAACTGGAAGGATTTTCTTACAGAAAGCGCAAAGCTGCGAAGCTTCATCATGAAAAATCCGGCCGAAAAATGGATTCTCCACTGCGAGGACTACTGGCTTTTTACAATTGCCTTTGTATCGCTTTTGCAGTGTAAAAAAGAAGTTCTTTTGACTCAGAATATTTCAGAAGGCTTTTTGAAGGAAATCCACACAGAAGGAATTGAATTTATTACTGATCAGAAGGCTGCAGGCGGCCGTGACATTCAGACAATCCTGGATTCAGCGGAAAATCCGACAGAAGAAGAAATCAGAAAAACACCTGAAATTGATGCAGACCAGACAAAAATCTGCATGTTTACTTCGGGAAGCACTGGAAAGCCAAAGGGCGTAAATCAGCGCATGACCGAATTTGAACTTGATAATGCCTTTATCATTTCTAAATGGGGCGAGGACTTTTTGAGCCGCAAGCTTGTTGCAACTGTAAGCCAGCATCATATTTACGGCTTTTTGTTTACGGTTTCCCTGCCATTTGCACTGGGCGTTCCAGTCCGCCGAAAGCGAATTGAATTCCCGGAAGAATTTACCACTCTTGATGACGAAAAATACATGATTATAGCCACCCCTGCCTTCTTAAAGCGCACCGTAGAGGTTGAAGGAAAGCTGCCGACCAAAGACTGCTTTATCTTTACAAGCGGCGGTCTTTTGACTTACGAGGTAGCAGAAAAAAGCAGCAGGGCCTTCGGCTTCTGGCCTATGGAAGTTTACGGCTCCACAGAAACAAGCGGAATTGCCTGGCGGCGCAGCCTTGACGGTCAGAAATGGACTCCCTTTGACAATGCAAAAATCTGGCTGGGCGATGACGGCTGTTTAAGAATCATTTCGCCATATATCAAAAATCCGGAAGGCTTTGCCACCGCAGACCTTGCCGACATGCTGCCCGACGGACGCTTCCTTTTAAAGGGCCGTAGCGATTCCATCGTAAAAATAGAAGAAAAACGCATTTCAATGACCGAAGTTGAAAACCGCCTTTTAGACAGCGGCCTTGTTGCCGACGTAAAAGTCGTTGCTATGGAAGACCGCAGACAGTATCTTGCGGCAGCCCTTGAGCTGAACGCCGCAGGAAAAGCAAAATTTGAAGGCTGCAAAAAGCTTGAGATTAATAAATTTTTCCATGATTATCTTATGCACTATTTTGAAAATGTTGTCATTCCTAAGAAATGGCGTTTCCTGGACAGACTCCCGGCCGATGTTCAGGGGAAAAAACATAAGGAAGATATTGTAGCGCTGTTTAAATAAACAAGGTATAATATTTTCTGATATATGAACAAATTCGGATTTATCATTCCGGTCTACAAGCACGGCTCCACAATTGAAGCCGTTGTACAAAGTCTTCTGCCTTATTCATATCCAATCATTATAATTGATGACGGTAATAATGAAGAAAACAGAGCTTTGATTTCGGAATGTGCATCAAAACATCCCCAGGTTTCTCTTATTTCCTATCCGAAAAATGCCGGAAAGGGTGCCGCCATGTCTAAAGGCATAAAAAAGGCAGAGGAAATGGGCTTAAGTCATATATTTCAAATTGATGCGGATGGTCAGCATGATATTTCTGTTTGCAAAAGCTTTCTTGACCTTTCAGAACAAAATCCGGATGCCTTGATAAACGGCTATCCTTATTATGATTCAAGTGTTCCGTCCGCGCGCAAAAAAGGCCGCGAGTTCGCAAACAGCTGGGCAAGATTCGTTTCACTTAACCGCGGCATTAAGGACGTTCTCTGCGGCTTCAGGATTTACCCTGTCGCGCCCTACATGAAGCTTTTACGCCGCCGCGCATACATAAATCCGCGCATGGGCTACGATTCCGACATTTTAGTTCATTTTTCCTGGCTGGGCGTCAGAATAATCAATCTTCCGGTCAGAGTATCTTACCCAAAAGACGGAATCAGCAATTTCCATTTTATTCGTGATAATTTTGCAATTTCGGTCACCTTTGCCCGCCTCTTTTTAGGAATGATTATCCGCCTTCCAAAGTTAATTCTGCAAAGGAGAGCGGCAAATGGAAAATAAATCCCCGGAAAAAGAAGCTGCCGCAGAATGGAACGAAATAAAGGAAATTTCAAAATCCGGCCGCTCTATAAGATTTACAGCCTTTCTGGTAAAAATTCTTCCTCATCCCATTTTAATCGCCCTTACAAAGGTTGTTACCCTTTTTTATTTTTTTGCGACAAAAGATGCCCGCAAATGCTCCAGAGATTACCAGAATACCCTTATTAACTTTTCAAAAAATCTTCCTGACTACCTTAAAGATACGGATATTTCAAAAGTACCACGCCGCCCCGACACATACCGCCACATCGCATCCTTTGCGACCTGCCTTGTAGAAAAAATTGAAGGCTGGAGCGGAAAATCCGGCATGAAAAACATTGAATTTGCGGGCGACAATGACACTGTAAGAAATCTTCTGCGGGCAAAAAAAGGCTGCATGCTTATCTGCTCTCATCTTGGAAACATTGAACTTTTCAGAAGCATTTTCAGCTACGGCTCTGATGATTTTGACCGCATAATCCCTGTTACAATCATCATGGATCAGAAGGTTACCCGCAATTTTAACAGCATGATTGGTGAACTCAATTCCAGGGCAAAGCTCAATGTTATATGCCCGGATGATATTTCAATGGCAACTATGACTCAGCTTCAGGACACAATCGAAGAGGGCGGTCTTGTCGTAATTTCGGCAGACAGGGTTCCTGCTCACAACACCCAGCGTTCACTTCAAATCAGCTTTCTGGGGAAAAATGCAAGGCTGCCTTACGGACCTTTTTTGATTGCGGCCCTTTTAAACTGTCCGACTTATTTTATTTTTTCAATACGAAAATATCAGAGCGGCTTTAATCCCACCTATATCGTCAATCTCTTGAAATCTGAAACAAATTTTGAAGGGGGACGAAAGGAAAGGGAAGAAAAGATTCTGGAGCTGGCCGGCCAGTACACAAAGCTTATGGAGCATTTTATAATTTTGTATCCTTATCAGTGGTATAATTTTTTTAACTTCTGGAGTTAACATGGATTACTATGTAAAAAATGAAATCACCTTCCCTGTGGAATTCTACGATGTAGATACAATGCGGGTAGTCTGGCACGGAAATTACGTAAAATATATGGAAAAAGGCCGCTGTGCTCTTTTAGACAGCCTTAATTACGGCTATCTTGAAATGGAAAAGGACGGCACTGCCTTCCCTGTCGTTGACATTAAATTAAAATATGTGCGTTCCCTCCGCTTCGGAGACAGGGCCCGGGTTATTTCCTACCTGACCGAATACGAAAACTGCATTAAAATCCGCTATGAGATTTATAATGACAAAACCGGCGAGCTCTGCACAAAGGCAGAAAGCACTCAGATGGCAATGGGAATAGAAAGTCAGGAATCATCGATTGTATGCCCCCAGCGTTTTATAGATAACGTAAATGACTATCTTAAAAATCACCCCAAAGCAGAAGCGTAAAGAAGCATAAGATGAAAGACAAAATTTTTACAAAAGTAATCTTTTCTCTTTTTATTATGATGTTCGGCTTCAGCAGGCCTCTTTTTGCGACAGATTTTAACCAGGCCTGCAGGGTGCTGAAAGCTGAAAGGCCGGTAAGCGGAAACTTCATTCAAAAGCGTTTTATTGCGGCGTCAGGCAGGACTTTAAAGGCAAGCGGGGTTTTTACAGCCAGCTCAGAAGAAATCCTCTGGGAAACACAAAAACCCTTCAAAAATACGCTTAAAATCACAGCGGAAAAAATCATTCAGACAGACGCAAAGGGCAATTCTTTAATTCTGGACGGAAAAGAAAATCAGACTTTTGCCCTTATTTCAAAAATGATGGCGACGCTTTTTTCCGGCAATCAGAAGGAGCTTGAAGAATATTTTGAAGTTTCTTTTTCAGAAGGGGAAAAGGACAGCTGGATTATGCAGTTGAAGCCTAAAGACAGCAGCATTTCTTCGGTCATGGATTTAATCGAGCTTTGCGGAAACGACCGTTTTATGACCTCCATGAAAAGCCTTCAAAAAAACGGCGATTATCTTCTCTATGAATTTCAAAATCAAAATGAAAAATAATATCAGACTTCCTTTTTTATATATCTTCCTTCACCTTGCGGCCATCACAGCCTTTGGAATTTCTGTGGCTAAAGGCCGCTTTTCCATTACTTCAGACCTTTTTTCCATGATTCCGGAAACTTCCGAAAGCCGGGCCCTGCAGCTTGCGGACAAAAGGCTGACCGGCAGCAGCGGAAAATCAGTTTTTATTTTGAGCCGGGCCCGGGATTTTGCCAGGGCCAGGGAAAATGCCAGGCGGGCATACCAGGCTCTGAAAGCCGCCCCGGAATTTTCTGATTATTTTGAAAGCCTGACCTTATATTCTGATGCTGCGGCTTACACAGAAATTTTTGATTTTATACGCAGATACCGGGCCAATCTTCTGGATGAAAAAACTGTAAGGCAGCTTGAGGATAAAGATGGCATCAGGGATTTTGCGGAAGCCTCGCTTGCGGGAATCTATTCCGGCTTTTCGCTGGCCCCACTTGATGACCTTGAAAATGACCCTTACTTTCTGGATCAGGTTCATCTCCGCCGCCTGATGCAGATTTTGAGCGACAGCGGAACGAACATGAGCCTTAAGGACGGGGTGCTGGCGGCAGAATTCGAAGGAGACTGGTTTGTGATGATTCAGGGTACGCTCACAGAAAAGGGAGCGGCCCTTGCTCAAAAGAAAAACGGTCTTCAGCTGATTTACGATATATGTCTGCCAATGGAAGGGGACAGCTCAGGTGGCTCTTACACCGGGGAAGAATACCTTAGCGGGCCGGCCTCCTTCGTATTTTCAGGAACCCCCTTCCACAGTCACAAATCTTCCACAAAGGCAAGCTTTGAAATCAGCCTTATTTCAACACTTTCTCTGCTTACGGTTCTTGCCATGCTGATTTTTGTTTTCCGTACTCCCCTTCCGATTTTTGCCGCCTTTTCTTCAATTTTACTTGCGGTATGCTTTGCCTTTTCCATGACGGCGGCAATCTTCGGACAGGTTCACGCCCTGACTCTGGTTTTCGGAACCTCCCTGATCGGCTCCTGCATCGATTACAGCCTGCATTTTTTTGTAAACTGGAAGGCAAATCCTGCACTTACTTCCGGCAGCCAGATCCGCTCTTTTTTGAAAAAAGGCCTGATTCTTTCGCTTGTAAGCACGGAAATCTGCTATTTTCTTTTGATTTTTACTCCTTTCCCGCTTTTAAAACAGATGGCAGTTTTTTCTTTAACAGGGATTTTATCTTCCTTTCTTACCGTAATGATGATTTACCCCCTCTTTGGCCTGCAAAGCCATGATAAACGCATCTTTAAGCTGATTTTAAAATCTCCCCTCCCCGCTATAAAGCCTTTCCACCGCTCTTTATTCCTCCTTGCCATGACTCTAATTCCTCTTATCACCCTTATTGTAAATCACAGTAAAGTTCAGATAAAAAACAATCTCAGCGCCCTTTATAAAATGGAAGGCCGCCTGAAAAATGACACAATTCTTGCTTCCCGGGTTTTGAACTACACACCTTCAAGCTGGTTTGTCCTCAGGGCTGATTCAGAAGAGGAGCTTTTGCGCCTGGAAGAAAATTTTGCAAAAACTTTTCAGGCTCAGACAGGAAAGGACGGAAAGGAAAATCATAAATTTCTCTGCACATCCCTCTTTGTGCCGTCTGCGCAAAATCAAAATGCTTCAATAAATGCGGTAAAAAATCTTGCCGCAAGCAGAGAAATTACAGAAGAGCTTTATGAATATCTGGACTTTGAAAATCCAGACCAGCTTGCCCGCAGTTACCAGAAAAATGCCGGCAGGGAAAGAGAAATCCTTACACCAGCAAGCCCTCTTCCTTCCCAGCTGAAAAAAATTATCGACCTTCTCTGGCTTGGCCAGATTGACGGAAATTTTTATTCGGTTTTCATGCCGACTTCAAATCTCCCTGAATCTATTATGGAAAGCCTTGCGGAGCCGGAAAAAGGCATTTTCTATCAGAATAAGGTAAGGCAGATTGGGCAGGGCTTGGACCGCCTTTCAAAAATGATTTTACTCATGCTGGGAATTGCCAGCCTTGTCATTCTGCTTGTGCTCAGACTCTTTTTTTCACTCAAAGAGACCTTAAAAATTGCTGCGGTTCCACTTTTGAGCATGCTCTGGATTCTTACGGTATTTGTGATAAGCGGCAGCCCTATAGATTTTTTCTGTATTACGGGAATTATTTTAGTTTTCGGGCTTGGAATTGATTATATAATTTATATGACAGGACATGAGGGCGGAAGGCTGGAAACGGCAGCCATCATTCTTTCTTTTTTGACCACAGCCATTTCCTTCGGAGCCCTGGCCCTAAGCTCTTTTGTGCCGGTCCACGCAACAGGACTTTCAATCTTTACAGGCCTTACAGCGGCATTTCTTGCAACAATGGCACTTCAAAAGCCCCCGGCAGACAAATGTTAGTCCGCTTCCATGCTGCCAGGCCAAATTTTCTTCTGTAAACTTCGGGTATTTATATATATAATAGAATTATGAAAATTTATCTCAGCAGACCGGGACTTATATGTGCAGCCGGAAAAGATGCAGCTTCACTTTTTCAGAATGTCTGCAAGGCGGACAACTCATTTATACAAAAACGAAAAGTGCAGGGCGGGCAGGAATTTTTTGCCGCTTCTGTTCAAAAAGAAGAATTAGTGCCATGCGGGGGCCGCTATGACTCAAAGCTTCTCCGCATGGAAAGCTACGCCCTCAATCAGATCTCTTCAGAAATAGAAAAGGCTCTTTCAAAATATGGAAACAAGAGGATTGGAGCCTGTGTCGGAACCTGCGACAATCTTACAGAGCTTTCAGGTCCTGCCCACCAGGCTTTTTTTGAGGATGGAGATTTTAAAGATTATTCAATAGAAATGCAAAGCGCCCACTATGCGGCGACCTTTATCAAAGAAAAATTCGGACTGGATGCTCCCTGCTCAGCCTTCAGTACAGCCTGCTCGTCCAGCGCCGTGGCCATCATAAAAGCGGCCCAGCTAATTAAGGCTGGAATCTGCGATGCCGTAATTGCGGGCGGCCTTGATATTGCAAGCGACACGGCATTAATGGGCTTCGGTTCACTGGAAGCAATCTCGCCGGAGCCGACTAATCCCTTCAGCAAAAACAGAAAGGGAATCACGCTGGGCGAAGCAGCTGCTTTTTTCCTGCTTTGCCGGGAAGACTTAGACAATACTGGAATTATTCTTGCGGGCTACGGTGAATCTGCGGACGCCTACCACATGACAAGCCCGGATCCGGAAGGGAAAGGGGCCGCTGCCGCCATGGAGGGGGCATTAAAATCAGCGGGACTGACCGCTTCAGAAATCGGCTACCTCAATCTGCATGGAACGGGAACAAAATTCAATGACAGCATGGAAGCAAAGGCTGTTGATAAGATTTTCGGCGATTATAAGGTCCCTTGCTCTTCAACAAAAGGAAGTACAGGCCACACACTAGGAGCCGCAGCGGCACTTGAACTGGCAATCTGCTTTGAAAGTCTAAACAGCTCTTTACTTCCGGCTCAAAACTGGGACGGAATCAGGGATGAAGAAATGCCGGCTTTGAACTTTGTGTCCGGGCCGGAAAAGCTCCAGCATTCAGTCTGCATGAGCAACAGCTTTGCCTTTGGCGGGGCAAATGCATCCTTAATCATTAAAAAAGAATAAAGGAAGAAAAAAAATGAATAAAAAAACTAACAACAAAATAGAACAGGATAAGGCACTTTTTACAGAAGAATTTTTCCGCGATGATGATATCCGCGCAGTTGACGCAAAAACACGGGCACAGGAAATTGCTTTTGCCCCCATGACCTTCCAGGCAATAAGGTCAATGCTGGAGCTTGGACTTCTTCAGATGATTGAAGATGCCGGTGACAGTGGAATCAGCAGTAAAGAGCTTGCAGAAAAATCAGGCGTAAGCCTCTACGGTGTCAACCTGCTATGCGAAATGGCCCTTGGAATGAAGGTAATCAGACTTTCTGATGACAGCACCTTTGAAAGTGATGAGCGCTATGTTCTTGGAAAAACAGGCTGGATGCTTCTGGAAGATGATTTGACCAAAGCAAATTTCTGGTTTACAAATGACATCTGCTATCAGGGGGCATGGGATCTTCTGGCATCAATCAAAAGCGGAAAGCCTGAAGGCCTTAAGGTTTTTGGCGATAAATGGACTACAATTTATGAAGCCCTTTCTTCCCTGCCTGAACGCGCAAAAAAATCCTGGTTTGATTTTGATCATTTTTATTCTGACATTGCATTCCCGGATGCCCTGCCGATTGTCTTTGCAAAAAAGCCCCGCCATCTGGTAGATATTGGCGGAAACACCGCAAAATGGGCAATTTCCTGCTGCAAATACGACCAGGAGGTTCACATTACAATCATGGATTTACCGGGACAGACCGCAGTTGCAGAAAAAAATGCCGCAGCAGCCGGTTTTGCAGACAGGATTTCTACCCGGGCCGGAAATATTCTTGATGAAAGTGATCTGCTGCCTCAGGGCGCAGATGCTGTCTGGATGAGCCAGTTTCTGGACTGCTTTTCCCTACATCAGATTACAAAAATTGCAAAAAAGATTTACTCATGCATTGATGAAAAATGCAGTGTTTATGTTCTTGAGCCTCTCTGGGACAAACAGAAGTTTATGGCAAGCTCCTATTCCCTGCAGGCAACATCGCTTTATTTTACCTGCATGGCAAATGGAAACAGCAAGATGTACCGCTACGCCGAGCTTGTTCAGGCAATCGAAAAAAGCGGATTAAAGCTTAAGGTAGCCCATCATAATCTTGGCTCAAATAATTACACACTTCTTGAATTCACAAAACAGGAAAATAAGTAGGATTGTATGAAAAAAATTTATATATCAAAGCCTGTCTGCTGGGCTCCGGGAGTGACCTCAGCAGAAGAATGGCAGGAATGGAAAAAGGGGAGCAGGGCAATTTTAAAATCAACAGAGGCTCCCGCAATTTCCTTTACATCCCCTCTCTTCCGCCGCCGCCTGAGCCAGCTTTGCAAAATGGTAATTCAGGCTGTTCACGACATTATTGAAGAAACAGGCTGCGGAGACATAAAACAGACCTTTGTTTCAACATACGGCGACATTAAACGCCAGCTGGATGTAAGCCGTCAGTCACTTGTTGATAAAGAAATCCTGCCGGCTTCATTTTCTTTTTCTGTTTTTAACGCCCCAATTGCCCTCGCAAGCCTGGCCTGCAAATTGAAGAGCGGTTATTCGGTGCTTTTTCCGGCAGAAAATGATTTTAAGGACGCTTTTTTTACCGCCGCCGCTCCTCTTTTATGCGGCGACGAAAAATCACAGATTTTTGTTTACGGAAACGAAGTGATTCCGGAAGAATATCAGGGGCATTTTCCTCAGACAGCCGCAGACGGCACAGATTTAAACGAGCCCTTTGTTTTTGCAGCGGTAATTTCAAGTGAAAAATCAGAAGTTTGCAGCCGCGAAATTGACCTGGATTCCTGCAATCTGAGCTCAGCCCAGGCATTTTTGAAAGAGATTTTATGAAAAAGCTTTTTACATCTTTTTTGATGATTTTCTGCCTTCTCTCCTTAAATGCTGCCGGGCCGGCCCACACACACCACTCAGCCCGTTCTGCCCGCCGCTTCAATCAATACATCTGGAAGGGAATTCCCGGCATGTATTACCACCGGGTTCTGGCTCAGGTCAGCATTCCTGAAAATCCAAACGGCACAGTTGTGATTATCTGCCCGGGCGGAAGCTATCATCATCTGGATATTCTGAACGAGGGACTTCCTACGCAAAAATGGTTCAACCGCCAGGGCGCCTCCGCAATCATCCTGCGCTACAGGACGGCAAACCGCGGCTACCACTATCCTGCCATGATGGAAGACGTAAAGCGCATGGTGGAGCTTGTCCGCGAAAGGCCGGAGGATTACGGCGCGGATAAGGCTGATTTGAAGCTGGGGCTGATTGGCTACAGCGCGGGAGGACATCTGGTAACATGGGCAGGCGCAAATCTCCATCCAGATTTTGTGATTCCGGTTTATCCGGTCGTAACAATGGACCAGGACATAGGCCACCGCTGGTCAAGAAAAAGCCTGCTTGGAAAATCCCCGGATGACGAAACCCGCGCTCTCTTTTCCATGGAAAAAATGATTCCGGCAGACATGCCCCCTACCTATCTGCTTGCCTGCCACGACGACCCGGTTGTAATTTACGAAAATTCAGTCCGTCTGGCAGCCGCCCTTGAAGCCGCCGGCACAGACTACACCTTTACAGATTATCCCTGGGGCGGCCACGGCTTTGGCATGAAAAACTGCCCCTTTTTGCGCACTTTTCACTGGAATGACCAGCTTCTTGAATGGCTGCACCGGCATAATTTTTGCAAAAATTAATTTATGTCTTAAAAAAAACATGTTATCCTATAATATATGAAAAAAACAAAAATCTTGATTCCCGCCATTTTCCTTTTATTTTTTTATCAGGCAGCTTATTCATCATCATTTGTTCATTTTTTTACGCCGGAAAAGCCAGAAATCAGTCTTGTCCAGCGCTTTGAATACAATCTGATGCATGATATGAAAAGTGAGAACTTTGGAATAGCTTCGCTGGCTCTGGTTGACTGGAAAGAATTGAAATTTGGCGGCGGATTTTATGCAAATTCAAAATCCTCTGACGTATCAGTTGAAGGCATTTATGCCCCTCTTTTCTGGAACTTCGTCAGCTTTGGAATCAGAACAAAATACCATCACTACAAATATTCGGATGTTTTTGTTGAGCACAATTTTCTTATCGGCTTTCACCTTAACTTCAACATTCACGATATCTGGAACCTTTATCTTGATATGGGATATATTTCAAAGCACACCATCATCAATGCCTATAAAAACAACATAAACATTTACGATAAAGTCTGGTTTTTCGATACCGGATGTTTTTTCACACCCTTTCAAGACTGGTCTTTTTTCCTGACCGTAAGCAATATCAGTCTTTTTGAAGATAACCTGCTGGGTGTTTTCATTTTTGATACAGGCTTTAACTATAAGATTTCAAAAACCTTCTCAATCGGAAACGACGTTTACTTCAAATGGGAGGATGCATCAGTACCTTTTGACAGCTTCAATCAGATTGGAGCCCGGGTAAACTGGGGAATCCATTTCTAGCCTATTTTGTCCAAAAACGCAGGCCAGCCCTGAGGGGAAAATTTAAAGGATTTAAGTCAAAAGCATCTTTTGCAAGAAGGATTTGCGGGCACCAGCCAGCCTGAATAAAAAACTCTGTCTGGGGGAGAAAAAATCCATTCAAGCCGGCAAAAATCGCATTTGAAATAATCACCTTTTCGTTTAGAAAATCCCAGCCTCCGCCCAGCTCCGGCCCATAAAAAAAGTTCAAAGCCTTATAAAGATTGATGTTTCCTGCTATAAAGAAAATTTCCCCGCAAAGTGACTTTACCCTGCCCTCAGAAAAAAGAAGCTGACCTTCAAAAATAAAAGGAAGGCCGTCAGCTTCAAAATCTGCCGTAAAACCGCCGGCAGCATCCCGGTCTGCTTCAAAATGGCCCGCAGCCCCAATACCAGCCGCGCTCAGCGGAATTGCTGCAGAAAAGAAAAATATTAAGAGGACAGAAACTTTTAAACGCATAAGCAAATAGTAGCACATTTTTTTGTAAATAAAAATCTGAACTTTTTTTGTTTCTATACATAAAAACACTTGCATAATTTTTGAACTTAATATATATTAAAATTATGAAGGCAAACTTAAACTTCACATCTCAGACTTCTCAGAAATACGGCACAAAGCTGGCTTACTTTTACTATTACTGGTATTATTTTTTCTCATCTGAGTTCTCTGGTATGTGCCGTTAATGTAAATAAAACTTCATTAAAATAAGGTAAATACAAGGGAACTCTAGAAAGAGTTCCCTTTTTTTATTGCAGGTTGATAATCTTATATCAACCTGCAAAACGATTGTGTCAAGGCTTTAAGCGAAGCGTGCCTTGACCAAGCGTATACACGCGGGCGCCGGCAAGGCAGATTCCCGCCGGTAAGGAGCATTTTATGATTATTACATTGAAAAAAGGAGCCACACAGGCACAGACAGATGGACTTATTGCCAACCTCAAGGAAAAGGGCTTTGGTGTTCACGTTTCAAAAGGTGAAAGCATGACCATTCTGGGCTTGCTGGGCGACACTTCCAAGGTTGATCCTGATGACTTTCTGGGCATGGATATTGTAGAAAAAGCTGAACGAGTATCGGCTCCTTATAAAATGGCAAGCCGTGCCTTCCATCCGCAGAACACCGTAATCGAAGTAGGCGGCGGACAGAAGGGCGTAACCCCATGCACAATCGGCGACGGAAAATCTGTAGTAATTATCGCAGGTCCATGCTCGGTAGAAAGCGAAGAGCAGATTATGGATGCAGCCCGCGCCGTAAAAAAAGCCGGTGCAACTATTCTCCGGGGCGGTGCTTACAAGCCCCGCACTTCTCCTTACAGCTTCCAGGGCCTTGGCGCAGAAGGAATCAAACTCCTTGAAAAGGCAAAAGCCGAAACTGGTCTTCCAATCTGCACAGAGCTTATGAGCGCATCGGAACTCAAATACTTTGAAAACATCGATATGATTCAGATTGGTGCCCGCAACTTCCAGAATTTTGACCTTCTTAAGGAAGTTGGAAAAACCCACAAGCCTGTTCTGCTTAAACGCGGCCTTTCCGGCACAATTCAGGAGCTTTTGATGAGCGCCGAATATATCATGGCAAACGGCAACGAAAACGTAATTCTCTGCGAACGCGGAATCCGCACCTTTGACGGCTACACCCGCAACTGCCTGGACGTAAGCGCCGTTCCATACCTCCACAAGTACACTCACCTTCCCGTAGTGCTGGACCCAAGCCATGCCTGCGGAATCAGATGGATGGTAGGAACTCTTGCCTGCTCTTCAATCGCAGCCGGTGCCGACGGTCTGGAAATCGAAGTTCACTGCAACCCGGAAAAAGCCCTGAGCGATGCCAGCCAGCAGCTGACCCCGGCTCTTTTCGAAGAACTCATGGATAAGATGAGAAAATACGCTGCGGTTGAAGGACGCAAGCTGTAATTTGATTAATGATTTAGGAAGATAAAGTTTTTGAAAAATGCGGAGCAAGGGTTCGTCATTTGCGTAGCATTGAACGAGGGAAGAGCAAGGCTGCTGCAAGCAGGCTTGCGGTATAATAAAATACCTTACCTCGTTCTCGGCGGAGCAAATGGCGGTTCCTTGCGGGAGCATTTTTCTTAAGAGGACATTTAAATGAAAGCATTAAACACACTTACATACGGCATTGTCGGCCTCGGTATTATGGGCGGCTCTATCGCTAAAGCCATCCGCCAGAACATCCTGAGCCAGAACGGCAGCAGTGGAAAAATCTTTGTCTGCAACCGCAGTACAGCCTGCCTTTCCCAGGCAAAAAGCGAAGGAGTGGTAGACGAAGTTTTTACATCAGACCGAGTCCGTGAAATGCTTCCCAAGTGTGACCTGCTTTTCATCTGCCTTTATCCGCATGCAACCCTGGACTTTATGCGCGATAACCGGGACTTTTTTAAATCCGGCTCCATTATCACAGACATCAGCGGCGTAAAGGGTATTTTCCAGAATCTGGATTCTATTCTCCGTCCCGACGTAGATTTTATTATCGGTCACCCAATGGCCGGCGGCGAAAAGGAAGGCTACGCTCATTCTTCAGCCCAGTTTTTTGTAAACCACAACTACATTTTAATTCCGCAAGACCGCAACAGCCCTGACCACCTTGAACTCATGCGGGACCTTATTACCGCCATGGGCTTTA